>JAESGO010000101.1_pt1 | contig 34873 bp, 30 predicted proteins | sample 9269701 | NCBI WGS metagenome assembly JAESGO01 (sample SAMN15720690, study PRJNA650881) | algae metagenome | isolation source: Hormoscilla sp. CMT-3BRIN-NPC48 and co-occurring heterotrophs from... | place: USA: Clark Mountains Wilderness, California | collected 2010-04-18 | reverse complement strand
AGTCTTAAAGAAAGAGTTTGTGCTTATCTTGAAGAATTTTCTTCAGAAACAATAGCATCTATAACCGGATGGGATTACATTTTATCAGCACTCCCCACCGTTGCATGATTTTTTAAAAATGGTATAAATTGGAATTGTTATAATTATACTTAACTAAACTTTAAAAGCTATCAAACAATAAATATACCCACTCCAAATATAAATAGAGTGGGTAATTTTGATGAACACATGACTTGAGTTAAATAACTTAATCGCTCAAATCAGCAATTGTAATTTTGTTTTTAATAACCACAAACAACTAGAGATTAACAGCTAATTGCTTTGACTCTATTTCTAGCTGACGGAGTAGGTTTTGATCGCCTCTAGCTTTTGCTGCTTGTAATCGGTATTCTAGATTACGACGCATATTTTCTATGTGAATTTGGGTTGTTTCATCCAAAGCTTTTTCACTACTTCTAGAAGTTGTATAAGCAGAATTTTTTCTGAGCCATAAATCTGAGTTGGCAGACCTGGCACGATTAGCAACCTCACATTTGAGCAAGCTAGTTACTGGTGAATCTACAGGCAGATGTCTAACATAGCGGAAGCTAGAATCTTGTTCCCCGTTTCTGCCGTAAATTTCGGCTTCCTTAACTTCCAGACCAGGTGGGTTGTATTGGTATTTGCTCCTGATGACGCGGTTAGATAAATTCATAAGTTTTGCCTGTAACCCAGTTTTTTAAGTTTTATTAAGAATTAAACTGTTATCGTTTGTAATCGTTGTTGGCGTTTGGTTTTGAAAAACTTGAACCTTAGAGGTAGTTGTTCAAATATCGATAAAATTGCCAACACTTCTGTATCTATTTTTACAATTTTAGTTGTAATTGTCAAGATAGCCTTGCTTAAACAAGCGTTAAACTAATTTTTATTTAGCAAGTTGTGCTAACGGTGTTTATGCTGTAACTAATAGCTTTTGGATCAATTGCAGCTACTTAATGATTAATCCCATCTTAACAATAGGATTAAACTCAACCGTGATTTAGCTAACATCTTTGTTGTGATCTGTATTAGTAGATTAAAGCTAAAAGATTAAGGTTAACAATATTTGACATTAACCTGAGTCCCCAATTTATCCACCAGAAGAAAGAAAAACTTCTTTTTCTGGGTCAGATTTAAACGATGTTAGAAGTAATTTTGCTGTTTGCTGGGTTTATTATTATAGCAGTTTATCTTTACTGTGGCAATTTTTAGTTAAGAATGAGTAATTGGCAAGTCGCGGAGGAAGTAAAAGCGATCGCTCTTGCCATCTTCTCTGATTCGCCCCAAATAACCTGTTAACGGTGAGGAAAGCTCTATCACAATGTCGTGCATTTCCTTGGTGGTTAACGGTTGGGGTGGATGAGAACCAAAGTACGCGCCGTGTAAAGCTTCAACGCCAACATCTTCTAAGCCTGTATTTTGGAGATAGTTTTTGACTACCTTAATGAGATGCGATCGCAGTTTAATCTTGTCTTGAACTCGATTAATATAAGCGTTAACTTTATCGTCTACTACGCCAAACGGCTCTTGTTGCCAACATTCTTTGAGTTCTAACAAGTTTATCGAGCCTTCGTAATCAGCTTTCAATTGAACTAATTTCTGTAGAGTTTCAGGGCGAATTACATTCATTTTATTCTCAATAGCTGCTTTATTAGCAGGATCAGTTAAAGCACCAGCAGCAAAAATTAACTTGATAGAACGATTAAACTGTTCTTGACCCAAATGGGTTACACCTAAATGAATTAGTTGCGCGGTGACACTATTAGGGACATTTTCATGTTTACTAGCTTTACATTCACCCACAACTGGATAAGGAGTTTCACAGTAAACATCTATCCCGCCAGCGCCTCCTGTTGAATTAGGATCGAGGCTGGCTTTGGGATTAAGATTAGAGTTGGTGAAACCTAGTTTGATAAAGCTTTTTCGTACTAGCTTTTCAAAAGCATTACCATCGCTGGAATTACCTACATCAGTAATTGTTTTAATCCAAGCTAAATCTGGATCTGGTTGCCTAATTATTTTATTACTACTCCATCCCAAGAAGATTTTGATATCTTGAGCGAGTTGTTTAGCTGCTGGGTTTGTTTCTGCTAAAAGTGCGATCGCATTTTGCAATTCTTCTAATTCTGGATGCTGTGGCGGTTCTAGTTTTTCTAGCTGTTGTCGGCGCTGGGAGAATGTGCGCTCAGTTAAAACTGGATAAGATTCTGTAACAGCCAAAGAGTTTGGCAAAGCTACAAACTGACGCTCTTGCTTATTTAGCGGCATCTCAATTGCATCAGGCAACAGATATACTCGCAAATAAGCTAGAAAAATATAAGGACGTTTCAAAAGAATTTGCTGTAATGCTTCTGTTGTCCAGATAGTTAAGCGTGACAATTTTTCTAAAGATTCAGCATCATCCAGCATTTGGCAAAATTCGCACTTAGCCCAAGCTTTGATTGCTAATGTCTCATTGGCTAGTTGTCTTAAAGAAGCCTGGGCAATATTTAAAAATTTTGAGTTATAGTATTGCTCGATTAAGATTGAATCAGTTGATAAATTAAATGGTAGCAGAGCTAATACTTGCCCTGGACGAATAAATTTTGGAGGCATAGCTACAATCATCCGCCCATGAATTAATGCTTCAACTTCAGGTGCAGGTAGACACAATGCAGAATTTACTAAAGTCTGATATGTCATGTTTAGTTAACTAGATTTAGCTCTATGCCATCGGATAATTCAACCTCTATTTTAGGAATACTAATAGGTAGATCCTCATCAATTAAATTATTAGGTTCTTGACCAGAAGGATCGCTTAATATTTCTCTAATAAGAGGGTTGTTAATAGCTAATTGAGAGGTTTTGATATATTCGACTATTGAATCCTTGGTTAGCTCATAACTTTCGTGGCTATCATAAACAGCTTTAATAGCTAAAAGTGGTTTGATATCTTGACTTTGTAATAGTACCCACTCTCCACCTAGTTCTTGTAAAAGCTTTCTGACACATTCTTTCGCTACTCCTGCACTAGAATTTATTTTCTTTGAGCGAACAAGGCAACCGCGAGTTAAATCAAATTTTTTGTAATCAATTAATCTTTTCAAAGCCGCTCCTTGATATTTGCCACCACTTTGTTGTAGAACAGCTACTCCAATTTTTACTATTTCTCCATTTTCTTGACCAATAATCTTAAATTGAATGTATGCTTGCTCGGGAGCTTGATTTTTTCCAATTGCTTTAACTGTTACTCCTTCTACTGTTTGATTTTCCATAGTAGAAAATGCCAACCATAATGCGTCAGCAATTGCTTGATTATTTTCCTCAGATAATATATCTATATCTTCTAGATTAGTTAACTCTGTTTTAAAGCAAAGAGCAACAGGCTTAATTGGATCTGGAGCGCTACTAGGAACAAAATTTTCAGCACACCACTTTAAAAGCGACCTAACAGTTGGTTTTTGTTTACCAAAATCTCTAAGTTTAGTTTCATCAAATGGATAGAGATTATGAGGTGGAGTTTGCTTATGCTCTTGATAAAAATTTTCCAGCCATTCCTTTGTTATAGCCACAACATCATCAGAATTAAGGTGCTTTAGATCTATGGGCTGTCCTTGTATCGGATAACTTGCTATCCGGTCAATTACTGCTTCAGCTTGTGGTAAAGCTCTTACCTGAAAATCCCAGGTTTCCTCATACATCGCCAGTAATAAAACACTGCGTCTTAGATTGTTGTATAAATCTTTAGTTAAGCTTGCAACTACCATTGCTGGTGTTAATCCATTTTCATCAGCCTCTAGTGTGTCTAATTCATCAAAACAAATTACAGGCACTTTATAATTACTTGCTAGGTCAAGAACTTGGCAAACAGTTGTTAAGGCTTCACTTTCTGGATTTTCTCTATTTATGTTAGGCAACCCCATTGTTATAGATTGTGTTTCCGCCAATTCCATTCCAGATAACCAGTGAGTTGCATAAACAGTATGGCTTGATGAAAGTGTCCATAAAACGGCTCTAACCAGATAAGGATTTTGAATATTAGGTTTAATTTGAATGATACAATCAGTTAAGTGATCGACTAATTGAGTTGAATATTTATTTAGCCAAGATGGAAAAACATTAATATATTGATGTGGAGTATTATTCCATTGTTTCGCTTCATTGATTAGATTGCTTGCTAGCTCTTGCAACTGCATTATTCCTTGAGAACTACCAAATGCTCTCAGGCTAGATACTAGATTTTGCAGAAATTGATATTTAATTTTGTTAAGGTTGTCATACTTATTCATGTAGATGAATAAGGTACTATCATCTGACTGTAGCCCGTGTCTAATTCGACTAATAATTTGAGTTTTGCCTAACCCTCTTTCACCTCTAATAGTAATTCCTACGGTTTCACGCTGCCCTTGCTGAACTTGTTTAACTGCTTCAAAAACAGCATTAGAAGCGTGAGCATTAATTGAGGTAACATCGGGAAAAGACTTGCCCCATATTTGAGGTGGTCTAACCACTGTATTACCCGCAAATGGGTTGTACTTTCTAATAATGTTGTCGATACTAGATGTTGTAGCTGTCATATTACAGTAAAATTATGAGTGATAAGCTAAAAATTTTTTAGTGTTTTAATCGCTTGGCATAGCAACGTAATCCACTAAGTTCAGTAGTGATAGAGTCCTCAATTTTATCTGGAGCGCTATCTTCTACACTACCTGCTAAAAGTTGCAAAATGTCGTTAGCTTGCATTTCTAGTAGCCAGTCATTGAACTGAGAGCGGGTAACTTGTTCGCCGATTTCTCTCCTGATTCGATAAATTGCTACTAAATTATTGAAGTTATAGTCACGGTTTAACCTGTCAAACACATCCAAAGCGAGTTGCTTAAACTCTTCATAGGATGTAACTTTTTGTTTAGAGTTTGACTGAGTTACTTCGTTGCTTAGTGTTCCCATTTCCCGTATCCAGCGCAGCAAAGCGTTAGCGGTTTTAGCGCCTATTTGTCTGTCAAACTGAAATTCGGGGTTTTTCAAACCTTCGCTTAACATTTGGATACCTTTAGCAGAAAGAGATATCTTGTTTTTAGAAAGTGCGATCGCTTCCTCTTTCTCCAACTGTGCAAAAATATCTTGATAGTCAGCAGCTTTCTCGGTAGTTCGGGTAATTCTGGTAGTTAATTCACCTTTCTTAACTTCTTGTTCACCTCCTCCCATATCCCATAAAGCCAAAAGTAGGCGAGTTTTAGCTGAAAATTCCGAACCCTGTAAACCTTGTACAGTTGATTTCGCTTTTGTTGCCATCTTCAAAATATTTCAATAACATCATAAAAAAAGGTAAAAATACTTATTTTTACCCGCTCATTTTTAAGTATTTACCTAAAAATGCTTTGGTAAAATCATTGTGTAAATTTACTCAGCATTTACATTAAATTAAGAAAAATTATTACTTGATCAAGCTTAAATGCCTATACCCCTGACGGGGTATAGCTAAAACATAACGCGGGCAAGATGCCCGCACTACATTTAACCTGTGGCGTTTGTCTTCAAATCAAGATTCACTAATAATCTGATGAATTAAAGAATTATTAACTACTAAATTAGTCTGCTCAATAAATTCATTAACTTGCTCTTTACTTAAATCATAATTCTCACGCGCTTTGGAAACAAAAAGAATAGCTAATAGGGGTTTAATTGCCTCAGCTTCTAATATTACCCATTTTCCAGCTAACTGCGGTGAAAGAAATTTCTTTAAACCTGCTTGTAATTGCGTAGAATCCGCACCAATATCTTTAGAGCGAAGTAGACAACCACGATTTAAATCAAACGTTTTATACTCAATTAGCCGTTTTAAACCAGCTAACACCTGATTACTATTATCTTGCTGGAGAATAGCAACTCCAATTTTTAACGTTTCTTCATTTTGATTAACAATAACTTTGAAATCAATAAAACCTTTATTTAAAGCAACTGGTTCAACTTTTTCAACGCCCTTAATAGTCACATTATCTATAGTTTTTCCGATTAAATTAGAAAAACTTAGTAGAAGTGCCGCAGCTAGTTTTGACTTATCTTCTATAAGTGTTTCAAAAGATGCTTCAACTGTTGCGATTTCCTTTTCAAAAGCAACTTGAACAGGATTTACTTCTGGTGCTAGTGTTTCTACTTTAGGAACGACAAAATTATTAGCACACCAGGTTATAACTTCACGAGTAGTAGGTTTATAATTACCTAAATCTCTAAGTTGAGTTTCTGTAAATGGATAAACAGGCGTTTCAGGAACTAAATTTTGATTGTTGTAAAACTCTTGCAGCCATAAACTTACAAGCTCAACAATTGACTCAGCATTGAGATACTTTAATTCAATTGGTTCTGAAGTTGCTGCTGAAACTCGATGAGGTATTCCACCAGGTAGAGATTTAATTTTTACTTTCCATGTATCCGGTAGCATCGCTGTCAAAATTACAATACCGTGACTGCTACTAGATATCAGACTATCAAATAAATTTTTAACTAATTCAGCAATTGCTTGCGCTTTATCAGAACTAGAATCATCTGTGCTAACTCCCTCTAGTTCATCAAAACAAATTAATAGGGGTTTATAATCACTAATTAAACCTAATATTTGTAAGGCGAATTCAAAAGCTTTAGCTTCTTGATATTCTTGAAGATTGTTTGGTAAGCTTAGTTCAGTAGCTTTATCTTCAGATAAGCTATCTCCAGATAACCATTTAATCGCGTAGGGCGCATGAACTTCTGAAAGCGTCCAAAGAATTGCTCTAATTATATCTGGATCAACGTTAGGTTTAATGAGAAGGGAAACAGCTACTAAACTATCAATAAATTTATTATTTCTTTCAATAGCAGTAGGAAAGTTGTTGTGAATTAAATCTTGCGGATATTGACTAATCTTTTCTGCTTGGTCTTGTTTGCCGACGTGATTGTATGCTTCAATTAAGATAGCTATCGCTAATTCTTGCCATTGCTTTAAATTTTGATTGCCCGTTTGATTAAGGCTCTGGGATAAAATTTGTAAAAAGTGATAATTAATTAGCTTTAAGTCAGTAAAATGACTAGCACTAACATAAATAAATAAATTATTACCTTCTTCTAACAAACGTTGACGAATACGGCTAATGATGTGAGTTTTGCCAGTGCCTTGCTGACCGATAATAGCAATAGACGTAACTTTGCTTTCACCAGTGTTAACCTGTTGAATCGCTTGAAAAACAGCATCGGAAGCGTGAACATTTAAACTGGTAACATCAGGTAAGCCCTTACCCCAAACATCTTGCCCCCTAACAGCAGCACCTCTCTCAACAAAGGGGTTGTGACTTTCAATAGCGGCGTTAATTTCTTCGATTGTAGATGCAGAAGAGCTAATCATAGTAAGTTTAATTAAGTAAAGAACTACAACAGGATAACTTTTATCTTAAGATCGGCATCAGGTTTCGGCTCTCTATGGCAGTGATTAGCCTAGAGTTCCCCACGCTGTATGCTACGCAGTCAGAGCATGGAAAATGTCAGCCTGCATTCCAGTATCTACTTATTAATGTACGAGTAGGTGATGCGATCGCCTATCTACCTAAAAATTGATTAAATTTGCCCAACAGATCTACGGTATATCCCGTTAAGCTGATTTAGGTATGCAATGCTAGTTATTTGAATGTGATTGTGGACATTGATTCTATCCTTATACCCTTTCAGCACTTTGGTGTCCATCTAGGGCTAAAGCGAATTCAACAACTATTATCAGATTTAGGCAACCCCAATCACTCTGTACCTGTTATTCATGTAGCTGGTACTAATGGTAAGGGTTCGGTGTGCGCTTATCTTTCTGCTGTACTAACTGAAGCGGGTTATAAAGTTGGGCGTTATACTTCTCCACATTTGGTAGATTGGAATGAGCGCATCTGTTTAAATGAACAACCAATCTCCTTAGAAGCGTTACAAGAATTATTACTGCAAGTAACAGCCGCAATCAACCCAGATAAAGAAACTCCTACTCAGTTTGAAGTTATTACCGCCGCCGCGTGGTTATATTTTGCTCAACAACAGGTAGATATTGCTGTGGTGGAAGTGGGGTTAGGGGGACGTTTAGATGCAACGAATGTGTGCGATCGCCCTTTAGTTAGTATCATTACTTCTATCAGTCGAGAACATTGGCAGCAATTAGGGTCAACTTTAGCTCAAATTGCCACGGAGAAAGCGGGTATTTTAAAACCTGGATGTCCAGCAGTAGTAGGACAATTACCACCAGAAGCACAAGCAGTAGTAGCACAACGAGTTAAAGAATTAAATTGTCCGGTTGTTTGGGTGGAACCTGCGCGAAAATTACCCCCCCTTACCCCCCCTTATCAAGGGGGGGGATTAATTGAGAAACTACCCACCCTTACTTCCGAATTAAACGAGGGGTTGGAATCTTGGGCAGAGTATCAGGGAATAAAGTATCCTTTAGCTTTACACGGGGATATTCAGCTAAGTAATTCAGCTATTGTGATCGCAGCTTTACAAATTCTCCGACAACAAGGATGGCATATTTCTGAAAGTGCGATCGCATCTGGTATGGCAAAAACCAAATGGTTAGGACGTTTACAATGGACAACTTGGAACAACCATAAATTACTCATTGACGGCGCACATAACCCCGCAGCAGCTAAAGCATTGCGTCAATATGTCGATACATTGGGTGTTTCCGTAACTTGGGTAATGGGGATGCTTTCTACCAAAGATCATGCTGAGATTTTTCAGGCGTTATTGAGGGAAGGCGATCGCTTATACTTAGTACCCGTACCAGATCACAGTTCTGCTGATCCTCAAAAATTAGCGGTTCTTGCTAAAAGTATTTGTCCTAATTTAGCTGATTGTCAAACATTTTCCGATCTCACTACAGGTTTAGAAGCAGCAATAAATACTTCCAGCTTATTAGTATTATGTGGATCGCTTTATTTATTGGGTCACTTTTTCCAGCAGCAACTTGCTAATTAGTTACCAATAATTAAGTACAAAACTTACGCATACCAACTGTGACCAAGATGGTCACACTACATATATGGTAAATTAACTTGCCATTACTGCATAAGTAGTGCGGGCAAGATGCCCGCGTCTTGTTTTGCGTAAGCCTTAACAGGGGGTTAAGTTTTCTCTTACTACTTTTGATTCCAAATTTGGGCTGCATCTGCAATAGCTTGATCCACAGATTTCTGCCCTAACATTGCCGCCTGCAAATTTTCATAAATTGCTTTCTGCAACACATTAACATCCTTCATCGCCGGAATTAAAACCTCTGACTGTGACAATTGATTTGCACTAACATAGCGACCTTGTTCTATTGGCGATGTTTGATTATCACTCTTAATTTGAGTCTGATATTCTTGCACAGCCTTAACAGTAGAAGGCAAAACATTTCCAGTTTTAGCAAAAGCTAACTGATTTTCTGTGTTAGTTACAAACAAAGCAAATTTTAAAGCAGCATCAGGTTGCTCCGTATCGCGTGGAACAATCAAGTTCATTACAGCGACATTTTTCTTATTAGTCTTCCCAGTAATTTGAGGTGCAACAGCAGAAGCTTTAGCTATATCAGGTGCATTTTTAGCGATCGTATCAATAAACTCTGCGCCAGAAGAAAGGAATGCTAATTCACCAGCTTGGTAAAGATCAATTGCTTGTCGATGTCCTTGGGTAAGAACTTCTTTTGGTAATAACGCCTGCTTATACAAATCTACCCAATATTGAAATACATCTTTTCCAGCAGAAGTGTTAAAAGCAGCCTTACCTTGATCGTCTAATAAAGGAACACCCATCTTTACAAACGACTCAAGCACCTCAGATGAGTCTTGAGGTACAAAAGTGCTAAAAAAAGCATACTTACCAGTTTTATCTTTAATTTGCTTCGCTGCTTGCGCCAATTCTGTATAAGTTGCAGGTGGCTTGGTAATACCAGCTTTTTTCAACAACTCAGTGTTATAAATTGTAACTTCAGTAGTTAAATACCAAGGAATACCAAAGCTTTTACCATTAATTGTGCTAGCGTTCCAAATATTAGGTAAATACTCTTGGCGTGCAGTAGCAGGTACTTTAGTATCTAAATCTAACCAAGCATTGCGTGCAGCCAGTTGGGAAGCAAAACTAGGGTTTAAGTTAACTACATCGGGTGCTGTTCTTGCAGAAACAGCAGCCAAAATTTTGCTCTCCATTGCCGACCAAGGAATATCTACCCAACGAATTTTGATGCCAGGGTTTTGCGCTTCAAAGGTAGAAATCAACTTGTTAAAATAATCGGTAAACTTAGGCTGTAGCTGCATAGTCCAAAACTCAACTTCAGGAGTTTTTGGTGGTGCAGAACCAGGGCTACAGCTAATTACCCAACTCAACAGCAACCCTAATAAAGCAAATATGCCTAAGCGTTTCCAGTTTTTCATTATGATTTGTAAAGTTGCAATTTATTTTGCGACTGACGATCGCAGTCACTAATCGTACAAGAGAAACAGCAACGCGATCGCTTTAGGTTGCGCCACAAAAGCCAAAATTTCCGACAAACACACTGTATTGGGTCGCCACATACTGTGTCAAAAGATATTTCTTTCCCTCCAAGAGCGCTAATTCTAAGCTACATTGATTACGATGCTTCTTTATTGCTCTCGATTCTAGCAATAAGCGCCTATTTACAAATTTTTAACTTTCAGGGGTTATCCAAACATCTATGTTTAACCGTTTAAAAAGTTTCATCCCCAGAAGTGGCAAAGGAATTGGTATAGAACTGGCACCCGAACGGATTAATATTGCTCAAGTCCGCAAGCAAGGTCAGGGATTTAAACTAACCATGTTGTCTTCAGTAGAAATACCTGAAGGGCTGATTCAAGAAGGCAAGATTACAGACTCACCAGGCTTGGCAGAACTAATTCAGTCAACCTTGGCAGAGAGTAAAATTAAAGTAGATCGAGTAGCTACTGCAGTTCCCATGCGGGAAGCAGTGATCAGGATCATCCCAGTTCCAGCAGAATTAAACGATAAAGAATTAAGGGAAATGGTACTCGACCATGAAGCTGGTCTTTATTTGCCATATCCTAGAGAAGAAGTTGATGTCGATTATCAGAAGCTGGACTTAATTGTGGATGAAGACGGCATTGAAAAAGTACAAGTTTTGTTAGTAGCTACCAAAAAAGAAATTACCAATAGTTATATAGAGACATTTGAGCAAGCTGGCTTACGCGTAGATGTTCTAGAAATCAACAGCTTTGCTTTAATTAGGACAATGCGAGAGCAGTTGCGGCAATTCGGTTCTCAAGAAGCTGCCGTATTGGTAGATATTGAGTTTGATAGCACTGAAATTGCTATTATCGTCAACGGCGTTCCACAATTTAATCGTACCGTTCCCATTGGAACGTTCCAACTCCAGAACGCCCTCAGCCGCGCCATGAACTTACCAACGTCAAGAAATACCGATCTTTTACAAGGAATGACGATTCCTACTAATTCCCCTGTTGATAGTGTACGCACTGGCGCAACTGGAATAAATCCTGGTATGGCTGCTCTTTTAAGAGTTTTAGGGGAACTAACTGATGAACTACGTCGCTCTATAGATTTTTATTTGAATCAGAGCGAAAATTTGGAAGTCGCACAATTATTGTTGGCAGGCCCAGGGGCAGGTATGGGACAACTAGATGAGTTCTTTACACAAAGGTTAAGCTTGCCTACTACTCAGATAGATCCAGTAGCAGCGCTTGGTTTACAGCTAGATCAAGAAATTCCTCTAGTCCAAAGACCAGGCTTAGGAACTGTATTGGGATTAGGCTTGCGGGAGGTTTGAACTAATGTATAGCTTAGATATTAATTTTATTAAAGACCGCCGCGATCCTAATGAAGTAAAAGTCGGTGGAGGTGGTAGCAAATCAGCCAATATATCAGTTAAAGAAATGCTACCTCTATTTTTGGGGGTGGGCGTTGGTTTGCTATTGGTAGGAGCGGTAGGTGGGTTATGGCTTTTTCTGCAACAGCAAACTACAGTATTGCAGGAGCGCCAAGTTGCTTTAGATAAAGAACTAGCGCGTTTAAAAGGATTAGATGATCAAGTAAAACAAATTAACGACCAGATTACCCAAGTTACAGGACAGACAAAAGATTTAGCGAGTGTATTTAATCAAATCAAGCCTTGGTCGGCTATTTTAGAGGATATTCGCGATCGCATTCCCCCAGGTGTGCAAATCGATACAATCCAACAAACAGCAGCCACTGCTCCTCTACCAATTGTTAGTGCTTCCCCAAGTGCTAGTGCTTCCCCAAGTGCTAGTGCTTCCCCAAGTGCTAGTGCTTCCCCAAGTGCTAGTGCTTCCCCAAGTGCTACCGCACCAGCTACTCCACCGAGTCCACAACCTGTAACTAAAATTCAAATTCAAGGAACTGCTCGTTCTTTTAATGATGTCAATGATTTTTTATTAACTTTACAAAGATCTGCCTTTTTTCAGGACAATCAAACTCAGTTAGTCACAGCAAAACTAATTGATAGCCCTATAAAAATAGAAACCCAAAAATCTAAAGAGGAAAAAGAAAGTAATTTAGAGTTTAAATTACCAAAGGTAGTGCAGTATACAATTGAAGCAAACCTGAACGATGTAACTGCTGCAAAATTATTAAGAGAATTAGAGCGTAAAGGCGCTGTAGGGTTAGTAACTAGAATTAGAACCCTTCAGGACAAAGGAGTAATTGAAAAATGACTTATACTGAAGAATTTATCCCTGGTGATTTAGATCAAGATCTGCAAGAAGGCCCCAGTTATCCAAGTGCCTTTGGGATTACGTTCACTCCTATAATTGGGGGTGCAATTTTTGCGATTATAGGTTTAATAGGCGCAGGCTATTTATTCGCAAATACAGTACTACCTGCTTATCAAAGCAACCAAGAACTGCAAGCAAAGATTGATGAGACAGAAACTCAAATTCAACAAAGGCAAGGTAGTCAACAAAAAATTAATGAGGCTCAACAAAAACTTGATTTAGCCAAACGTCAGAAACAAGAAGTATTAGCTTTATTTGCTAAAGAAAAAACTTTAGATACCTTATTAATTGATATTAATGGCTTTATTAATGCTAGACAAGGAAGCTTGCAAGGATTTGAGCCGGAAAAACTCGATCCTCTTGCTAGTGTAATCAAGGATGGTTCATTAGGGGCAAATTTAGATAATAAAGTCAAAAGACAGGGTGCTACAGTTTCAATAGAAGGAAGCTTTGATCAAATTCAGTCAATATTGCGTAGCGTTGAGCGGCTTGAACAATTATTGTTGATTAGAGATTTTAAAGCCGACTTAGATAAGTCAACCCAAAAAGTCAAGGTCGATCTTCAAGGTAAAGTTATACCTCAAGGAAACTCAACGACTAACATTAAAACAACTTTTAAAGTTAATGCAATCATTCCCTTAACCCCCGAAGAAGCTGCTGCTGCTGCTGTACAACCAAAAAAATAAGTATCAAAACTTAATTTAGTTGTTTTGTTCTAATTTTTTGGTAGGTTCAGGCAGAAGTGCAGCTATTAATTAAATGACTTTTGTTGGTATGTATTGTGAGGAAAAAAACGTGAGACAGCTTCAGAAATTAGGTGGAATTTGTGTAGGAGGAATAGTAGTTGCTATCTCTGTGCAACCAGGATGGGCAGCTATGACCCCTGTGACACAGGGTGAAGTTAATTTAATTCCCACAAATTTAGAGATTAAATCTGAAGGTTCAGTTGTTGAGGTTGACAGCAAAAACTTCAGCTTAATACCAACAAGTGCAACGCAGACAACTAAAGATGATGAAAAAGTAGGGGTAAAGAAATCAGGAAGCAGGGTAGAAGACTACCAACAAGGGGTAGGGTTTAGATCAAAAGAAAACTCAACTAAGGGAGATTGGATCAATAAGGGGCAAGAGTTATTGATCAAATCTTCAGGGGAAACAACTTTCTCTGCGTACCAACTCCCCTCTGCTTTTAATCAAGGCTTAAGTGCTAATGGCACAAAGATTTTGGCTCAGACACCAACTCAAACGCCAACTCAAACAACACCTTTTCCCGTCAGACCTGATGTTTTAGTTCCTAATCCTGAAATTATAATTCAAGGCAATCCTGCCCCGGCTGCGGGTTCTTTTCAGCCTGTGGCACCAACAACACCATTATTACCTAGAGCGATCGCACCCCCAGTAGGTGATATTTCTGTTTCCAATATTAACGCCGCTTCTGACGCGGTAGATTTGGGTACAACAGCGCGTGTACCTAAGCTGGTATTGAAAGATGCTCCAGTAAGAGAAGTATTAGAATTGTTGGCGCGTTCTGCTGGTCTTAACCTTGCTTTTAGTTTAGGCAATGCTGGTGCTACAACTGGCGGTGCGGCTGGTGCGGCAGGAACGACAGGACTCGCTCCAATTTCTCTTAATTTAGAAAATGAACCAGTTCAAGAAGTTTTCAATTACGTTCTGGCTATTTCTGGTTTACAAGCTAACAGAATCGGACGCACAATTTTTGTAGGTACCCAATTGCCTCAAGGTGTTCGCAATATTATTGTTCGTAGCTTACGTCTCAATCAAGTTACAGTTGGGCAAGCAGCAGGGTTCTTGCTAACTCAAGGAGCAGAGCAACAGCAGGCAACAACTGCAACTTCAGTTACGGCTGTAATAGATCCTGCTCCACCTTCCGCCGCATCCGGAGGCACAGGTGGCGTAAGCACCACAATTGCTACTCTTCCGCTTGCAAAGATTACTAATACAACAAATTCAGTTACCAGAGTAGCGACAGCCGCAGATGCTCAAACTGTGGGGCAGGGGCCTTCAGGAGCTTTACTACTGAGGGGATTAGGAATTTCTATTGATGAGCGCCTTAATACTATTACTTTAGTTGGTGAACCGCGTAAGGTGGAGCTTGCCTCAGCATTATTAACGCAGCTAGATATGCGTAAGCGCCAAGTAGCTGTGAATGTCAAGATAATTGATGTCAACTTATTGGATACTAATAACCTGAATACAAGTTTTTCCTTTGGATTAGGTAACGCTTCAATAGGGATTAACAATGTAACTGAAACAGTTACTGGTGGAGGAGGAAGAATTAGTTATTCATCAGGTAACTTTGTAGCTAGCTTGCTAGCGCAAGTTGTCAATGGCAACGCCAAGATATTAACTGATCCAACTTTGGTACTCCAAGAAGGAGAAAGAGCTACTGTCAACCTATCACAAGAAGTATTGGGAGGGTTTGAAACCACATACCAAGTAGTTAATAATGTTGCTATTCCAACTACTGAGCCAATTATCAAAAATGCTGGCTTAATTCTGGATGTTCAAGTATCTAGAATTGACGACAACGGTTTTGTTACTTTAAACGTTAATCCGACTATCTCTGCACCCGCAACTTCGGTAGAAACTACTCAAGGCACCATCACGCTATTGCAATTGCGGACAGCCCAATCTGGACAATTGCGATTGCGAGATGGACAAACGCTAATTATGTCAGGCATTATTCAGGAAACTGACCAGACAACAGTTACCAAAGTTCCGATTTTAGGAGATATTCCACTATTAGGCGCGTTGTTTAGAAGGAATAACCGACAAAATCAGCGCAATGAGGTAATTGTGTTGCTAACCCCTCAAATTATGGATGACTCCAATCGCTCGGCGTTTGGTTACAATTACAACCCTAGTTCCGAGGTACGTCAGATATTGCAGCAGCCTGGTTCCCCTACTCCAGGTAGCAGCCAGTAATTTCTAGAGACGCGAAATTTCGCGTCTTTATGGGCGTTACGCACCAAAAGCCTGCTAGATCCCCCCTAGCCCCCCTTAAGAAGCAGGGGGATATTGAAGTAAGGATTAAAACTAAAAACCCACTTCAATCTTGGGTCGAAAGTACCTTTTCAGGTAAAAAATAGTGATATAAATACCCAAAAAGACGGAAATCAATATAAATTAAAGGTTTCAACGATCCATATCCGGCTTGCAGACCTTAGAATATTGCAGTGAAACTTCGATACTGCGAGAGTTTCAGCGATTTTAAATTGGAATGCTATTACCATAAGTTGTTGAGCTTTCAATGCTGAAGCCTCAGATCGATTTTTTAACTCGGTTCAGTAAACAAAATTAGGAGATTTCTCATGAATAAAGGCGAATTAGTCGATAAGGTGGCTGAGAAAGCAACTGTTACCAAAAAGCAAGCTGATGCTGTGTTGACTGCTGCGTTGGAATCCATCATGGAAGCGGTTTCTGAAGGTGATAAAGTCACTTTAGTTGGCTTTGGCTCATTTGAATCACGAGAACGTAAAGCTCGTGAGGGTCGCAATCCTAAGACTGGTGAAAAGATGGACATTCCAGCAACCAAGGTTCCGGCTTTTTCTGCGGGTAAGTTGTTCAAGGATAAAGTCGCTCCTAGCGAAGATTAATTTTCTTCTAGGGCGGAATTTTACTTTGAATCGACCTGTACATGGGGGAAATTTAGCCTGGGCAGCCGCGCTGGCGGGCTGTTCCCCTTCCCTAATTGTTGATTTTTCTGCCAGTATCAACCCGTTGGGGCCTCCGCTATCGGCACTAGCCGCTATAAGATCGCATCTAACGGCTCTAGCAGCCTATCCCAACCCAGATTATTACCCTTTACGTACAGCACTCAGTCAAGTGCATCAACTCTCCCCTGACTGGGTGCTACCTGGAAACGGTTCAGCAGAGTTATTAACTTGGGCGGGTTGGGAATTATCAAAGCTGGATGTAACTGCTTTGGTTACTCCAGCTTTTAGCGATTACTGGCGATCGCTCAAAACGTTTGGTACAAATGTACTTGAGTGTCCTCTGGCCGATTTTGGCTTATCAGGTAGGAATCTGGAAACAGAGATTTTAGATTTGGGATTAATTAACCAAAAGCTAAAATCTCTAAATCCCAGCCGTAGCGGTTTGTTGCTGAATAATCCCCACAATCCTACAGGTCAACTTTTTTGTAAGGAAGCTATTCTGCCTTACTTGGAAGAATTTGCAATGGTGGTGGTGGATGAAGCTTTTATGGATTTTCTTCCTCCAGAGCAACAACAAAGCTTAGTATCACAGGTAGAGGATTATCCGAATTTGGTGATTTTGCGATCGCTCACTAAATTTTACAGTTTGCCAGGGTTACGCTTAGGTTATGCGATCGCCCACCCTGACCGCCTACAACGCTGGCAAAACTGGCGTGACCCTTGGCCCGTTAATACCTTAGCTGCTGCTGCTGGTGAGGCTGTTATTCAAGATACCGACTTTCAACAACAAACTTGGGAATGGTTGGAACCTACTCGAAAAGAGTTATTTGAAGGTTTAGCCAAATTACCAGGACTGCAACCCTACAAAGGCGCAGCTAATTTCTTATTAATTCGTACAGAACAACCGAGTTCACAAGTGCAGAAAAAACTGCTCCAGCATAGTAAGATTTTGATTCGTGATTGTCTGAGTTTTCCAGAATTAGGCGATCGCTATTTTAGGGTAGCTGTGCGTTCTGTTGCAGAGAATCAGCGTTTACTATCCGCTTTAGCTGCAATTCTCGATCCTAGCTATAAACAAGAATATGGCAGTTGAATTCGACCTAGTAGCGATCGGTAACAATACTGCTGCTATCTCTGCCGCAGTTGCAGCCGCCCGTTTGCAAGCGCGTGTTGCACTGGTAACGCCTCAGCTTGATCTTAAAACTAACTTAGAAGGTACTACTAAGCTAGAACTTAGTTCTATATACAATCAAGCTTTAACTTCTTTCGCACAAGTTGCTTATAAAATTGATAATGCCGCTAACTACGGCATCTATCGAGAGAATGATTTAAATAAAAATCAATTATCAACTTATCCTCAACTTAACGCAGCTTGGGAGTGGGCTAAAGCTGTAGTCTCCACTATTGAAGAACAGCATTCCCTCGCAGTATTGGGATCTTTAGGTGTTGATGTTATTGCTGGAAACGGTGAATTTTGCCGTCAACCTCACTTGGCATTTGTTGTCAAAAATAGACATTTACGCGCCCGTAGTTATCTCATAGCAACTAATTCTCGTCCAGTTATTCCCTATATTGATGGTTTAGAAACTACTGGTTATCTCACAGCAGTCAACTTTCAGCAGTCACTTTCCCAAAAAGTACCCCAAAGCTGGATAGTGATAGGCAGTGGCGCTGTGGCTACTGAAATATCTCAAACTCTTGTGCGGTTGGGTGCAAGTGTGACGCTGATAGTTAAAGGTGCGCGGATATTGCCTCAAGAAGATTTAGAAGTATCTCAGCTAGTGCAAGCGCAACTAGAAGCCGAAGGTGTCCGCATTCTTACTGAAACTAAGGTAGAGCAAGTTAAACGGATTGATTCTAAAAAGTGGGTGCTGGCTGGTAATAAAGCGATAGAAGTAGATGAAATATTTTTGGCAGTAGGATTTCAGCCGAATATTGAAGGTTTAAATTTAGAGGGCGTTGGCGTAAAGATTAATCGACGTGGTTTGCAACTTAATGAAAAGTTGCAAACCACTAATCCCCGCATTTATGGTTGTAGAGATGTGATTAAGGGGTATCAGTTTCTCCACCTTGCTGATTATGAAGCTAAAGTTGCTTTAAAAAATGCTTTGTTTTTTCCTATATTTAAAGTAAATTATCGTGGGATTCCTTGGACAATATCTACTGATCCTCAGTTAGCGCGGGTTGGGATGACTGAGGCGCAAGCGATCCGGCGGTATGGTAAGGATGTGATGGTGTTGCGGCAATACTTTAAGAGTGTGAGTAAGGCTGTAATCACTGGAGAAATTACAGGTTTATGTAAAATCATTGTGCGCCGAAATGGTGAGATTTTAGGTGCTGTGATAGTTGGTGCAGAAGCGGGGGAGTTGATTAGTGCGATCGCCCTAGCGATGCGACAGAAGTTAAAGATCAGTGTGATCGCTAATTTACCCCACATTTCTCCCACCCTGTCAAAAATCGTTACCCAAACCGCCGCAGAGTGGAACAACCTACACCTGAGTAATAATACTTTTTTACAAGACTTACTAGAAAACTTTTTTAATGTATGCAGATCGTGGTCTTCGTAGTAAACTAGATAGGCTTTACGGTTTTATGTAAAAATCCTCAAAATTACTGGAACCCCTATAAGCGTCGTCAACCAATTGCTAACGTCTAATGGATCGATTTCGAGTAGAAGTTATTGCCAAAACACCCAATCCTCAGCAGGTGATTTATTCGGCATTACACCAAGATTATACGAATGCTTTTGTATTTGACGAACGCGACTCCTGGCCATCAGAAGAAGAATGCGGTGAGATTATTGTCAAACGTTTATTAGCAGGAGATAGGGGACATTACGGATGTCTAGAACACCCACAAATTATCTTTAATTGTGGCTATTTTCCTCACAGCGTAATGCAACAAGCGCGTACTCATAGAGTAGGCGTAAGCTTTGATGTGCAATCCTTCCGCTATACAGGTCTACACATGATTGATATAGTAGAAGGCAAGAAAGATGTAGAAGAAGCTTTTTATCTTCGTCCTGTTGGCTATTATTCTGACCGTCAAGGCAAGAAATATTACTATTCACCTGAGCAAAGAGAAGCAGACTTAAAATGGTGTTTGGAAGCTGCTAAAAGATACCAACTTGATATTGAAGCTGGTATGGCAGAAGAACACGCTAGAGGTAAGCTTCCTTTTGATTACCGTCAGCATTTTATAGTAAGTTTTAATTTACGTTCTTTTTTGCATTTTTGCGATCTAAGAAATAAGAAAAATGCTCAGTTAGAAATTCAACAGCTTTGTGAGTTAATGTGGCCTCATGTGAAAGAGTGGACTCCAGAAGTTGCACAGTGGTATGAAAATACTCGTTTAGGAAAAGCTAAGTTAGCACCGTAAAAAAGATAATTTAATTATTATTACTTCTGATAATAAATATTGTTTTTACACTGCAATTAAATTTAGCTATAATTCAGGAAAAAATGGAACTAAAAATTATCAAGTTGAGTGACTCAGCAGAAATACCCAGATATGCACATATTAATGATGCTGGGTTGGATTTATTTTCTCTTGATGATACAGAAATAGCTGCTGGAGATAGTCAATTAATTCATACTGGGATATCAATAGAATTACCACCTGGAACAGAAGCACAAATTCGTCCTAGAAGCGGATTAGCTCTCAAACATCAAATAACTGTTCTTAATACTCCAGGCACTATTGATGAAGGGTATCGCGGAGAAATTGGTGTAATCTTAATCAATCATGGAAAAAATACCTTTAAAGTAACTAAAGGTATGAAAATTGCTCAAATGGTAATTGCATCAGTAATTAGAGTTGAAGTTACAGAGGTGGAAAGTTTAAGTTCAACCTTGAGAGGAGATAATGGTTTTGGCTCAACAGGATTTAACTAAAAATTACTATTCATGCAAACTATATTCAATTTAGACGAATCCTCCCAAAGACCAACATGGGATGAATATTTCCTGATGTTGGCAAAATTAGCTGCAACTCGCTCAACTTGCTTGGCGTTTCCTGTTGGTGCAGTTATTGTTAAAGATCGGCAGATATTAGCCACAGGTTACAATGGCTCACCATCTGGTTCTGTACATTGTACGACACAAGGATATTGCTATCCTGGTTTGAGTAGCTGTGATGCGAGTAAGAGTATGCCATCGCGTTCGGTACACGCAGAAGCAAATGCGATCGCACAAGCTGCTAAACATGGCATTGCTACTACTGGCGCTAGTATTTACGTTACCCTAGAGCCTTGTCTGTCCTGCTTGAAGTTGATAATTTCTTCTGGAATTAGAGAAGTTTTTTATGAAACTCCTTTTAATAAAGGAGAAAGTATCTTTGTGAGAGATTCCTTTATAGAAGATGGTTTAGTTACTTTAAAACAAATTCATCTTAGTAATGCGATCGCACAACGCGGAGCTTACTTTCTCCTCAATCCCACATCTGTGGCTACAACAACCACAAATTCTTTACCCACCCCATGAATTAAGGGCGGTGACTGCGGCGAATTTCCGTAATTTGATCGGCTACATCCAGAAGCGCCTCTGGCATATCTGGCCCCGTGAGAATAATATCTACATGATTAGGGCGGAGTTCTAAAAACCTTAATACCTCATCTTGGGGAATTAAACCAAAATTAATCGCCAAGCTTAATTCATCTAGAACAACTAAAGAGTATTCGCCTTCAAATACCACCTTTTGAGTATATTTCCACAGATCTCGCAAAGATTCTGCCTCTACGGGATCTAACTGTGGCGTATCAATACAACGCGGTAAATCACAGCGCATCCAAACTAAATTTTCCCCTAAGCGCACAGGATGCTCATATCCCTGATTTAATCCACCCTTAAGAAATTGCACCACTAGAACTGAGGTTCCCTGTCCTGCAATTCTAAGTGCCTGTGCCATTACGTTAGTAAAAAAGTTGCGATGAGAACTGGTAAATACTTGTACGAGTCCTTCAACGGTGTAGGGTAGGCGACAAGGAGAGTCGAGAGTAGGAGTTTCTAGCTGTGCAACCATGTGGCAAATTTTAGTGATGGGTTAAGTGTAAATATAGAATAATTACTGACAACCTTAAATCTAGCAGCCGATATATAGTGTATTTTTTTGTTATTCATCTTAGTCAAACACTAGATATGTACTTACGTCAAGTGGCATGAGGGGATGATCTAGTAGAGACATACCATGCTACGTCTCTACATTAAATATTTGTCGCGCTCATTTTCCGAATTGGTAGAACCATTAAACATAAATTGTATGAACCCCCTCCTTAATAAGGGGAGGGGTTCTTTTATCCCACAAAACTATAAAATCTGTTTTTCAGGAGCTTTATGTATTTTTGCATCCTGGGGAATTACACTAATACTGCCATCAGCTTCCATAAAAGCAGCTTTGACATCATCAAGTTTTTGCACACCATGTTGACGTAGCAAGCGCATCAACTCATCTTTAGTTAACAATTCTTCCTCCATATTTTCAGGAAGCATACGACCTTGAGTTACTAATGGTTTTGGCGGTGGATTTAACCAACGTTGAAAAGCTGGAAATTTAAAGCCTAACCAGTTCAAACTATAACTCCAAAAAATAATCGTTGAAACTAACAAAGCTCCATCTGTGATAGAAGTATAATCGCTAGACATCGCATTTTCAGCAGCATTTGCAAAAAGAATTACTACTAGCAAGTCAGCAATTCCCACTGCTCCTATTTGTCTATTTGGCAGAAAACGCAGGATTGCAAATAGCATAAAATAAACTATTGTTCCACGTATAAATAACTCAGCAAAAGAACTGCCAGGAATAAAAAGTTTATACCAATCAACCTTAAACAAAAAATCCATAAATGCCTCAATATATTAGGCTGTTTGAAAAATTGAATTTTATCTTAATATTTATTTGTGCTTATCTGCGTCCATCTACGGTTAATTCTCTAAAATTTGACTCCTTTAATAAACAACCATAAGTTTTTACTCACGAACCTTATCTAAAAATTTATTCTCTCTCCTCTCTCTTTCCCCTCTCTCCTCCCTCTCTTAAGGTGCAGCTAACATCCCTCCGCCTAATCCAGCATCACGCAATCTAGTAGCGCCAATATTGCGGCTTAACACAGCTAAACCTGCTAAATGTGCTTGTAACCCTGCTGTACTAGCACAGCAATCTGTTAATACGATGGGTTCAATACCAAGATCAAAAATATCCATCGCAATTTTTAATACACACATATCAGTATCAATACCAACTATTAGCACGTTTTTAATATTATGCTGATGCAAATAATCAGCTAACTCATTAGGTAAACCACAAAGACCTAACTTAGAAAATATCAAATCTTGTTCTGCAAATGATTCTAATTCTGGGGCAAGGTTTGTTTCTGGTTCACAATTACAACCTTCCCAACCTAAGAAACGACTATAAGGGGCATCGGATTGATTAATAAATCTAGTAAATAAAATTGGTGAATAGCGATCGCGCTCGATTAACTGAACTATCCTTTGGGGAATATGATGTGTAAAATCGTTGATAAAACCACACTGCACATCAACAATTAGTAATGCCTCAGACATATCCACGCTCCTTTACACTGGTACAGTTCGTTTAGTTAAACTTGCCACGACTTTAACTAATTCATTTAAATCAACGGGTTTGGGAACGTGGTTTTGAAAACCTGCTGCGATCGCACGATTACGATCTTCTTCTCTAGCATAAGCCGTTAGTGCGATCGCAGGAATTTGCTGCTTATCTCCCTCCAAATTTCTCACCTGATGAATTAACTCATATCCATCTACTTCCGGCATTCCAATGTCGCTAATTAACACATCCAGCTGCAACTTAGAAAGCGCATTCAACGCTTCATCCGCCGAGGTCGCTGTTGTCACCACTGCGCCATACTCCTCCAATCCGGCTGCTAGAAAATCAAGGGAGTCTATTTGATCGTCAATTACAAGTATCTGCACACCCTGAAGAATCAGAGCATTTTTAACAACACTATCTTCAGCCGTCGTTTTTACTTCTGAACCATCCTTATTTTCAATACTTTTGGCTAGCAAGTTAGTAGCTATAGGTAGCTTAACCGTAAATGTTGCACCTAACCCTTCTCCTAAACTTGTAGCATGGACAGTACCACCGTGTAATTCTACTAAATGACGCACGATCGCTAATCCTAAACCTAACCCTGTATGCGATCTTGTAGTTGTACCATCAGCTTGACGGAAGCGATCAAAAACATAAGGTAAAAAGTTAGGATTGATACCTCTACCCGTATCACTGACTTGAATTTCCACCTCGGAATTTATATATTCCAGCCTTACTTCAACCCGACCGTGATTAGGTGTAAACTTAATCGCATTAGAAAGCAAATTCCATAAAATTTGTTGTAAGCGGTCTGAATCACCTAAAATTACATGATTTGATGCAGCTAATACCGTATTTAGTTGAATTTCTTTAGCATCTGCTGCTGGGCGCACAGCATTAATTGCTGCTTCAATAACTGCTATAAGTTCAACCGGACGGATATTAAGGCGATGTTTACCTGTAATAATCCGTGCAACATCCAAAATATCTTCAATTAATTGTGATTGAACATTAGCATTGCGTTCAATCGTTTCTAAAGCGCGAGTAGTAGTAGCTTGATCAAATGTTCGTGTACGAAGTAATCTAGCCCAACCCAGCATAGAATTTAGGGGAGTACGCAACTCGTGAGAAAGCGTTGCTAAAAACTCATCTTTAATTCGGTTAGCTTGCTGCAATTCTTCTGCACGTTTTTGCAAAGTCTCTTCAAGAGATTTACGTTCAGTAATATCAGACAAAATGTAGACACTTCCGGTACATACTCCGCGCTTATTTAAAACCGGATCTACTGTGACACGGAACCAACGATTTCCACTTCTTAATTCTAAAACTTTTCTAATATCAGTATGGTGAATATTGGTTAGCTCATCTCTTTGATTAGAGTCAAAAAAACTTTCGGCTATTTCACTAAAAGATTGACCAACAAGCTCCTGACGTAAATTGTCAAACAGATCTATAATCGCATGATTACATCGCAGAATTATACCTTCACTATCGAGCAAGCAAACACCATCGTTGATAGAATCAAAGGTAGTATTCCACTGCTGCGCTACAGACTTAGCTATCTCTTCAGCTTGCTTGATTCTTAATAAAGCTTTTACAGTAGCAATTAACTCAATGGGTTCTACAGGTTGAACTAAGTAGGCATCTGCGCCACTATCTAAACCTTGTACCTTATCCTCACTACTCACATATTTAGCAGACAAGTGAAGTATGGGAATAGAGAAAGTTTCAGGGTTTGCCTTAATTGTTTCGCAAACTTGAAATCCGCTAATGTCTGGAAGCTTGACATCCAAAATAATCAAGTCTGGAAGTTGTGCTGCTAACCGCAACGCTTCTTTACCTGTAGCAGCCTCTTTCACCGCAAAGCCTGCCTGTTGTAGCGTTCTGGTGATGGCGTAGCGACCTACTGTGCTATCATCAACATTTAATATAGTTATTTGCGGCTGCTCATCCATATTTTTCATTGGTGCTTGTAAGTGAGCGATAAAATCAGTTTTATTTTCCTAAGTCTGTGTTAGTATAGTTTGACATATTTTTATACTTAATCATTTTTTAGGTAAAATATTATATATTTAGGAATAAATATTATTTAACTTGATTTATTTGTTTTTAACTACAAATAAACCTTTTTTAGCGTTTCTTCTATAAGGTTATTCATCATATCTGTAGAATAATAGTATTTATCAATGATTGTTAAGGCTCGATTTTCCAAATATTCTTTTTCAGATTGGTCTAATATTTTTGATGTATTAATAACTACAGGAATATTTTTAGTTACTGGATCAGATTTGAGATGTTCTATAACTTGAAAGCCATTGAGATTTGGCATAACTAAATCTAGAAAAATTAATTGAGGTTTTTCTTCATATACTTTGCGGATGCCCTCCTCTCCAGATGTAGCTTCAACAATACTATGACCTTTATTGCTCAGAATTGTTTTAAGCAAATACCGTGCAGTAGGATCATCATCAATAATCAAGATTTTTTCTAAAGGCTTTTGCTCTATCAGTGCTGTAAGTTTTTCTAACAACCATTTTTTTTCTACTGGTTTCACGCAAAAATCATCTGCTCCTAATGCGATCGCTTTGGTGCGATTATCAATGACAGTTAATACAATTACCGGAATATGTTGAGTAAACGAATTTTCCTTGATCTCCGAAATAAAAGCCCAGGTATTTTCTATCTCCAACAATAAGTCTAAAACAACAACTTTTGGTCTAACTTCCCATAATGCTTTCCGTGCTTCCTGTAAGGTGCGTGCAGGGATCACTTGAAACTGCGAAGTTTCTAAATATTTTTCATAAATAAACAAAGTTTCTAAATTATCTTCAACAACGAGTACCGGATAGCGATTAGAATCAATCATCCAACTCATTTCTGAAACTAATAACTCTTCTTTTGGCTGAGAATATTGTAGGGGAATAGTAGCAACAAAAGTTGAGCCAACTCCTAACTGACTTTGAACAGAAACACTTCCTCCCAACAATTCAGCTAATTTTAAGCACAGAGGTAATCCTAAACCTGTACCTTTTACCCGATTTTGTGTTGGGCTTTCTATTTGAATAAATTGTTCAAAAATACGCTGTTGATCTTCTGGAGCAATTCCTAACCCTGTGTCTGATATAGAAAATACAACCTTATTATTTGAGCCTAACTTCGCACTGACACGCACTTCTCCTTGTTCCGTAAACTTTACAGCATTAGAAATAAAGTTTCTGAGAATTTGAGAAACTTTGCCTTCATCAGTATAAAGTTTAGGAATATCTATCGGATCTTCAAATATTAAAGCAATATTATCAGAGGTAATTAGCGGTCGAAACATTCCTCTCAAGGCACTGAAAACATCATCAATACTAAATTCAGTAGGATTAACAACTATTTTTCCAGCTTCTATTTTTGCTATATCTAATAAATTGTTAACTAATTCTGATAATATTTCTGCTGACTTGCGGATGAACTTAACCTGTTTTTCTTGTTCTGGGCTTAAGTCGCCGTCTGCACGATCTAATAGTAGCCCAGACAAACTCAAAATCGAGTTAAGAGGAGTACGAAACTCATGGCTCATATCAGCCAGAAAGTGAGATTTTAGTTTGGAACCCCGCTGCAAATACTCTGCCTTATCATCTAATTCTGCATAAAGTGCTACGACACCGCGATTCGTTTCTTCTAACTCTTTATTTAATTGTTCTAATTCAGCTTGTTTGGATCTAATCTCTTCTAAAGTGTTGAGAAGTTCCTGATTTTGGCGCTGCATTTCATCAAATAAACTCGATGAGTTTCGCTGTGCTAAATTTTGGGCAATTTTGGCGAGATATTGCCCTTTAACTATTGGGGTTTGCGATGGTAACTGTTTGCCCAATATAACTGTAGTGCCAATACCCGGAATAGATTCAATATGGAAATGATCTGTAAGTCGTTTCGCGCCAATGATACCTAAACCCATTCCGGTTTTTGAGGTATAATTACCATTTAAAATAGCTTCGATGTTATCAATTCCAGATCCGCGATCGCTAACCCTAATTAAAAAATTTTGAGGCGAATCTCCCTGTACTAAAAACTCTACTTTGCCACCGCCTGCGTATAGAAAAGCATTACGAGCAATTTCTGAAACAGCAGTAGCAATGCTGGTTTGTTCGTATACTTTAAAACCTAATAATTCTGCCAGTTGGCGTGTTCGCTGACGCGCCAGTACAAGGTCAGATTCTAAACTTAAATCTAGAGCAATAATCTTCGTCATCTTCACCAATTAAATTTGAATTGGAGACTGGTAAGTGATTTTAATTTAAACTTAATAATTAAACTATCTACTTATAAATAGATCTTTACTTGAATAATATGTAGCAGTAAATACATTTAATAATTTATTAGTATAGTCGTTAGCAGTCAGCTATCAGCCCTCAGCTTTTTAAAAGCCTTTGTAACCAAGGGTTTGAGAATAAATTTTGTCCTAACCGCTAAGGCGGTTGCTGTAGCTTCAGGATTGTTAAGAATAGATTTTGAAGTCAAAGGAAAAGTTTTTAATAATTTATTTCAATTCTCAAAACTTTCTCTAGCAACCAGTACTGTTACATCATCACGACCTCGTTTAAAATCTCGATATAAAACTCCTGCAATCAAACTAGGATGTTTGTCTACAAGATTAATATAACGGTTCAAGCGCCATTGCGTGGCTAACCCGTCAGAGTGCATCACTAGCAGTGCTTGTGAAGACCAAGGATAACTAAATTCCTGAAGTTTTAATAATTGATGACCAACAATACCATTGTAAGAAACCATGCTGCGGCTTTCTAGAGAAGTAATAATTGCTGCTGAAATATTACCTACCCCAGCAAAACGCACTGTTTGTTGGTCAAAATTGATTTCTGCGATCGCGATCGCTGCACCCCGCGTACTCCGCAAAGCACCGTGACAAGCTTCAATAATATCTTTCGGGCTAAGATGAGCAGAATTTTGAAAAATTTCCACAGCTTTTGATGATGCCTCAGCCGCTCCAAGTCCATGGCCCAAACCATCTGCCACTAAAATTAAACTTTTAGTAGGACTTTCAGAGATTGACCAAGCATCACCACAAACTTGTTCTCCCGCGATCGGTACACAAATCGCCCCGACTTCTAAAGAACTATTTGACTTAGTAACTGGCAAATCCTTAGACCACAGGCGACTTAATAGAACCGTACCTAATTGGGGAACAGAATAAATATCAAAAAAACTAGATAGACGACTAATAGCACCTAAACCATTGCCTGGAGTCCCTGCTGTGGAAAATCCGTCTTGTAAGCACTTTTGAATATCTTCCATCCCTAACCCTTTATCCAAACCTAAAATTTCCATCCCAGGAATATTTTTAGATTCTAGAGAACGCAACAGCAATTGACCTTCATTAGCGTGCTTAACTAAGTTTTTAGCAACTTCAGTAACAACAATAGCGACCTTTCCGCACTGTGTATCATTAAAGCCAAGTTCTTCAGCTACTATAGTGGCAATTCGTCGCACTTCTCCAACTTGACTATCCTCCGTAATCGGAAACATCAAATCTGACATATAATTTAGCCCTTAATTCCTAAAATTAATCTCAAAAATTCTTCATAACTTCACAAAAATCTGGTTAGCTGATCGTTAGACGGCACTTACAGTTGTAGAGACGTGATATATCGCGTCTCTACAACCCATCCAAACAACAATTATCAGTAAAAAAATATCTGCGTTTATCTGCGTAGCCTGCGGCAAGCGAAGTTCGCGCTATATCTGCGGTTAAAAATTTCTTAAAACCACTCAGGGCATCATTTCCACTTAGTAATCGTGATTCGCGTACCCCCACCCACACTAGAAACGATTTCAAATTCATTCACCAGCCGCTTACTACCGCTCAACCCCAATCCTAGCCCCTTACCAGTCGTGTAACCGTCTTTAAGCGCTAACTCAAGATCTGGAATACCAGGCCCCTCATCTTCAAAAGTCAACCGCAAAGCTTTACGAATTCCTTCATTTAAAGCTTCTAAATATAACTTACCACCTCCACCATAATCCACCATATTACGAGCCAACTCACTAGCTGCTGTAACTATCTTAGTTTGGTCTACCAAACTAAAACCCTGTTCGATAGCCCATTTCCGTACAATCTGCCTAACAAACACAATATCGGCTGAAGAGCCAACAGACATCACCTCATCTTTTTGCACGGCCATTGCCGTTCTCCTTAGAATGTAGCCTTCGTGATGCCCGCAGTAAACTCATCCCCCTTTCGACATTTAACGCTGTCCGAATTCCAGGTAGGGATAATCCTAACTCTACCAACGTGATCGCCACCGCAGGTTGCATTCCCACAACTACTGTTTCTGCATCCAGTACCCGTGACATGGCAGCAATATTTCCCAAAATTCTTCCAATAAAGGAGTCAACAATATCTAGTGAGGAAATATCAATTAGCACACCTGTAGCATTTGTTTGGGCGATCCGGTTAGTGAGGTCGTCCTGTAATGTCATAGCTAGGCGATCGTGCATATCTACTTGAATAGATACCAGCAGGAATTCCCCCATCTGGAGTATTGGAATATGTTCCACTCTCGCTTCCTTTGCTAAAACTAAGCTTTTGCACGGCTAATCATAAAGCCTGTATGTTCCAGTGCCATTACAAAGGCATCAGCCAACGTACCTTTAGTAACTACATCACTGAGATCTACCCCTAAGTGAACTATAGTTTGGGCAATTTGTGGACGAATGCCACTGATGATGCAGTCAGTCCCCATCAGTCTAGCCGCAGCAACAGTTTTGAGCAGATGTTGAGCCACTAGAGTATCTACTGTTGGCACTCCCGTAATGTCGATAATGGCAAATTCTGAACCAGTTTCCACTATTTTTTGTAATAGAGACTCCATTACAATTTGAGTCCTGGCGCTGTCCAGTGTACCAATGAGCGGAAGTGCTAGAATTCCTTCCCAAAGCTTCACAACTGGGGTTGAGAGTTCTAATAGCTCCTCCTGCTGGCGCATGATGACTTCTTCGCGGGTTTTTTGATAAGCCTCAGTAGTCCAAAGACCTAGTTTGTCTAACAAATTAGTTGCTAACCAAATTTCATCCGCGATCGCATCACTATTACCACCTAGTTCTTGCCGTAGTTGCTCAAATAATGGCTGTTTGAAAGAAAACACAAACAAGGCAATATCTCGTGGTGAAAAACCCTGCCTAGCGCGAGAATTGGAAATGCTAGTAAGTATTTCTCGCACTCGATTCCACTCAGATGCTTGAATGTTTGTCAAGTTACCACTTTGCGTAGCATCGGTCAGCAAGCTCAAAAATTCTGTAGACTGTTGCCGCAGTTCGGTTTCTTTCATGAAGTTCTCCCGCCGCAAACCAGCAGCAGCTTGTTCCTTCATCCACTCTGTTAACAACCCTGCTTGGTACTTCTTGAGAATTTCAGGGATGAGGCTTTTGCCGTTCAGGCTCATTTTTGTATTCCTTTGGTCAGCTTTAATCCAAAATGTGATTATTAATTAGATTTATCTACAGAAGTCCAGTGTATTAGGTCTTACCATACAGCAGATACCTAAACTTACGCAGTATTTTTAGTCACTCAACAGATAGCAAGAGAAAACAGCAAAAAGCTTCTAAAATTTTTGCATCTAACTTCTTGTTACTGGTGCTTGAGGTATAGCTCACTGAAAACTTGACACGCTGAGTATTGGCAGTGAGATGGCAATCCGGTCTAGATAGATCTTGATGAGCGTGATTGCACCCAGTGTTCTCAGCTAAAGTGATAGCAACTCACATATTATCCTTATCTGTGAATTTTTGGTACTTATGATCTAAACAGACATCAGCTTAAAACTTGAACAACTGTCTAATTGTAAGGAACAATATTTCAAGATAGATGGGCTGAACAGCAAAACATCTATCTGTAATTGAAGTTAGGAGCAACATTTAGTGAGACTGGTAATTTTGGGAGGTGCAGGGGCAGGAAAAGGAACACAAGCTCAACTTCTGTGTAGCAAATTGAGTATTCCTTGGATTTCTACGGGTGATATGCTGCTGAGTGCGATCGCATCCCAAACTGCATTAGGTTTGCAAGCTAAACCGTATGTTGATCAAGGGGAACTGGTTCCTGACGAATTAATGATCGAATTTATGCGTCAGCGACTTCTACAGCCTGACGCTAAGAATGGTTGGCTACTTGATGGTTATCCTCGTACCGCTTTCCAAGCCGAAGAATTAGATTTCTTATTAGATGATTTAGGTCAAAAATTAAATTGGGCTATTTGGCTAGATGTTCCCGAATCAGTAATGTTAACTCGTTCAGCCCAACGTGGACGTTTAGACGACCAGCCAGAAATCATTCAGCGCCGTCATGTCTTATTTCAGGAACGCACGATTCCTATCCTAGAATACTACCAACCCCGCCAAAGACTGTTGAAAATTAATGGCAATCAACCACCAGAACAAGTCCACCAAGATATTTGGCAAAAACTCTTTTCAAACGCCTAGACAAAAACTTCCAGCATAAGAAAAAGCACAAACCCAACTCCCAGTCACACAATGAAAAATCTCCTTTGCGGCCTCTGCGAATTCCTACCCTGCGGGAAGCCTAGCGCTAAGCTACGCGCAGGCTACGCCAACGCTAACGGCTAATGCGATCCTAGCCTGCGGCAAGACGCTGGCGCGTCTAATGCGTTAAAAAAAACCAAACTTTTCCCAGTAACCAATCCCAGACTGCTATCCTTAACTCCAGATTTTGAGGCAAGTGCGATGTCTTGGCAGCGTCCCGATCACCGACAACACGATCAATTACGACCCATTAGTTTTGAAAAAGAATTCACTCGCTTTTCTACCAGTTCAGTCTTAACTCGCTGCGGCGATACCCAAGTTCTGTGTAGTGTAACAATTCAAAATACTATCCCCAAGTTTTTACAAGGCAGTGGCAAAGGCTGGCTTACTGCTGAGTATCGGATGTTACCTAGCGCCACTCCTCAACGCCAAGAACGAGAATTTATGAAATTAGCGGGTCGCACCCAGGAAATTCAGAGACTAATTGGGCGGAGTTTGCGGGCATCCTTAGATTTACAGGCATTAGGAGAACGTACAATCATTGTGGATGCAGATGTTCTTCAAGCAGATGCCGGAACCCGTACAACATCTATTACTGGCGGTTTCGTTGCTTTAGCAGACGCACTAAACAAACTTGTTAAGCGGGGAGATTTAGAGCGATCGCCCATCATTCACCAAGTCGCCGCTATTTCCGTAGGATTACTACACGGAGAACCTTTTTTAGACCTCAACTACCCCGAAGATGTCGCAGCCGAAGTTGATTTTAACGTTGTGATGAACGAAGAATTGAGTGCGATCGAAATTCAAGGAACCGCCGAAGACGGAACTTTTAACCGCACACAATTAAATCAAATTATGGATTTATCCGAAAAAGGCATTAAAGAATTGCTGGAATTGCAGCGTCAAGCATTGAACAGTTAAACCTTTGCTCTTATACCTCAATTGCTTGCAATTACTGACATTTATTAATCAAAACTCTCCCTATTGAGTATTAGCTGGAACCTTGTTGGAAAATGGCATTTTACGTTTAACTAAGTTTAAATACTTATCGCATAAAACTCCCCTCCTTTAATCAGGGGTGGGGTAAGACGTTTAACTACGTTAGCCCACTTAATTATAAATAAAACAAATTTTAGCAAACTTAAATGCTGCTAAAATTTCCCCAGCTTGTATAATTTGCTGTAAGCTAATTCCCACCTTCTTTTGACTTGACTTTGCAGGCAATCTATGTATATTTATAAATACTAAAAATATATTCATAAAATTAAGAATTGTTTCATATAAATAACCAGAATATTGTCTTACTAATAAGCTGAATCCTTAGTTGCAAAAGCATTTCAGCTATTACCTAAATAAGAAATTACTAAATTGTAATTTCTTATAAACATCTTCATATTTGAGAAAATCAAAAACGATTTAATTAATTAGCTATATTGCAATCAGCACAACGGAGAACAACTACATGAAATTAGCTTATTGGATGTATGCAGGCCCGGCTCATATTGGTACTCTGCGCGTTGCCACTTCCTTCAAAAATGTTCATGCGATCATGCACGCTCCAATCGGCGATGATTACTTCAACGTCATGCGGTCAATGCTAGAGCGGGAACGCGATTTTACCCCAGTAACAACCAGTGTCGTAGATCGCCACGTCCTTGCTCGTGGTTCTCAAGAAAAGGTCGTAGACAACATCACTCGCAAAGATGCTGAAGAACACCCCGACCTAATCGTGCTTACTCCCACTTGCACATCCAGCATTCTTCAAGAAGACTTGCAAAACTTTGTTGAAAGGGCATCTATCGAAGCACAAGCAGATGTACTTTTAGCTGATGTCAATCACTACCGCGTCAATGAACTCCAAGCGTCTGACCGGACTTTAGAGCAAATCGTCCGTTACTATATTGACAAAGCTCGTAAACAAGGCAACCTAGCAGAACGTAAAACTGAACAGCCTTCCGTTAACATCATCGGTATTTCTACCCTTGGTTTCCACAATCAGCACGACTGCACCGAATTGAAGCGGTTAATGGCTGACTTAGGGATTATCGTTAATGCAGTGATTCCAGAAGGTGCTTCAGTTCACGAACTTAAAAACCTGCCAAAAGCATGGTTTAACCTAGTACCTTATAGGGAAATAGGCTTAATGTCTGCTCATTACTTAGAGCAGGAGTTTGGAACACCTTATATTGATATCACACCGATGGGTGTGGTAGAAACAGCCCGTTGTATCCGCAACATTCAGGAAGTTATTAATGCTCAAGGCGGTGAAGTAGACTATGAAGACTTCATCAACGACCAAACCTTGCACGTATCTCAAGCTGCATGGTTCTCCCGTTCTATTGACTGTCAAAACTTGACTGGTAAAAAAGCAGTTGTCTTTGGTGATAGCACCCATGCTGCTGCTATGACAAAGATTTTGGCGCGTGAAATGGGTATTCACGTTGTTTGGGCTGGAACCTACTGCAAATATGATGCAGAGTGGTTCAAAGAGCAGGTAAGTGAGTACTGTGATGAAATACTGATTACAGACGATCATACTCAAATTGGGGATGCGATCGCCCGTGTTGAACCATCCGCCATCTTCGGTACTCAAATGGAACGTCACGTAGGTAAGCGGTTAAATATTCCCTGTGGTGTAATTGCAGCCCCCATTCACATCCAAAACTTCCCTATCGGTTACAAGCCATTCGTAGGTTACGAAGGTACAAATCAGCTTGTAGACTTAATCTACAATTCCTTCACCTTGGGAATGGAAGACCACCTGCTAGAAATATTTGGTGGTCACGACACCAAAGAAGTTATTACCAAGGGCATTTCTGCTGGTTCTGACCTCGGCTGGAACAAGGAAGCCCAAGCAGAATTAAATAAAGTTCCTGGCTTTGTACGTGGAAAAGTCAAGCGCAATACCGAAAAATTTGCTCGTGAGCGAGGCTTAAATGAAATCACCTTAGAAGTAATGTATGCAGCCAAGGAAGCTGTTGGCGCTTAATTAGCAATTAGCTGATACACCTTCAATGTCACCTGTGAGGAGTCATCTCATCCTTGACTACCTGGTTTAGACGTAAGCGGTAGCACACGCTTACGTCTAAACCAGTTTTTATTATCACTATCGCAACTGTATACAAAGACAATATGTAAGCCTCTAAAAAATACGTACCAGCTTATTTTGCGAGAGCTAGACCTGCCTAACAAAAAAAATTTTGTTCAAAGGGTTGACAGTTTGATTTCTAGTTGTTAGATTAATAAAGCGGTCGAGAGAGGCAAGCGCAAGCGAAGCACTTTCAAGCGCCTGAACCTAGAAAATTATATAGTTTGAAAGCTTTATAGCACGAAACC
>JAESGO010000100.1_pt1 | contig 37693 bp, 35 predicted proteins | sample 9269701 | NCBI WGS metagenome assembly JAESGO01 (sample SAMN15720690, study PRJNA650881) | algae metagenome | isolation source: Hormoscilla sp. CMT-3BRIN-NPC48 and co-occurring heterotrophs from... | place: USA: Clark Mountains Wilderness, California | collected 2010-04-18 | reverse complement strand
TTCATGCACTAAAGATGTTTGCGAGTTAATGAGATTAAAGCCAAATAAAAGCTTAAATTTTTACAGAGGTTTAAAAGCTGCATCCCTTATTCAGTCTTGTCTTTGACGGGGTTGTCACCCCGTCAATGTCCCCATATTAATTTTGCCGTTCCAAGCTCGATATTCCCAACCCATTACCTTTTCAATTCCTCCAATATAGGGTTTTTTGCAGTGGAAGTAATGGCTTAAGGCAATCATTCTACCAACGTGGACATCATATAACCGCATCTTACCGCCATAAGCAGAAACGGTAGTGTTTTTGTCAGGTACTTCTAAATAACCATTGAGCGCCTCAGCTACCAAAGTTGATTCGATTTGAACATAATTAATCCGAATGCTTTGGTTCGGTGAAGTTCCAGCAATAGCGTTTTGAGTAAATGTATAAGGAAAAATATTGGTGAGCGCAATACTGGTGAGAATTTGGGGTATTTTTTTAAGTTTCAGCATGAGGAACTGAGGTAATTAACCTGCGTAAGTATAATTAATCCTGGGCGTTGCTGACTTTGGGTATGATTTATATTTATTGGCGATAGCTAAACTATTAAATAACCAATACTTCAGATTATTAAATTTTTACTTTCATACCTTGATTCAGCAACGCCTAATCCTGTAATCAACTTCACTTGTAGAGCCATTATTTTCGGTAAAATTTGCCGAAATTTTAACTACATCAACAAAAAATATCCTTGAAACTATGAAAGAAATAATTGCCAATAAACTAAAAACTTATTTTTTACAAGTAGGTATTTTAATCGTCTTAGTTACATTAGGTTTGATAGTACCGAGTGTGACAGATAAAGCATTTGCGATCGCTCAATCTAATTATATATACCAAGAACGAACAATTCATAACCCTGATGGTATTGGCAAGTTTTATTTAGGTAGAGAAATTGCTCAAGTTATGGGGCATCAGGGCGCAGGATGGTTAGAAAGACCTACTCGCGAAGTTGAAGAAAAGCCTTCTTTAGTAGTTAAAGCTCTCAACCTTAAATTAACTGATGTCGTGGCGGATATTGGAGCAGGAACAGGCTATTTTAGCTTTATGATTGCTCCGTACGTGACAAAAGGAAAAGTTTTAGCAGTAGATATTCAACCAGAAATGCTAGAAATTATTGATTTTTTCAAGCAGGAGAAAAATATTACTAATGTACAGCCTATTTTAGCTAATCTTACTTCGCCGAATTTACTTCCAGAAAGTATAGACTTAGCTTTGATGGTAGATGTTTATCATGAACTAGAATATCCGTATGAAATGATGGATGAGGTAGTTAAAGCACTTAAACCAAATGGACGGGTTGTTTTAGTTGAGTATCGAAAGGAAAATCCCTTTATTCTGATTAAAGGGTTGCATAAAATGACTGTTAAGCAGATCAAAAAAGAGATGTCAGCAGTAGGTTTAGTTTGGCAAGAAACACAAGAGTTTTTACCTCAGCAACATTTTATAGTTTTCCAGAAAGATAAGCGCGATCGCTGACGAGCAAAGATATCCTTATAATTAGGAATTATACCAAATCCGCATCTGTAACCCCTTTTTTTCCCGCAGTCTGAAGACTGGGGCTACACTAACAAAGCCCGCCTGCGCGGGCTAGAAGTTGAAGAAGAACTCACAATAAATCTTGTCTTGCCCCCTCCCCTTAATTAGGGGAGGGCTGGAGAGGGGTATACTCTAGATGTCTATTGAAGTTCTAATTCCAACAAACTAATTAAGTCCAATAGAGAATACGGGCAAAAGGATAACGCCGTTTAATTTCACTTTCAAAAAAGCGACGTAACTTTTTCATCGTATCTGTATCATAAACATACTTAGTACCACCAAACTTGTTACGTTTAGTACTGCGCGTTTCCTCATTCATATCCAACTTTGAGCTTGGATACCATGTTTGCAATACTTCTTTTGATCCAGGTGTAAAACGATGTGAAATTAACTCAAAAGTTAAATCACACTCAAAATTAATCGCTTCACTAATTAAGTCAAATAAGCCAGTATAATGCAACTCCCAATCATCAAGCAGCATAATTGGTGCAATTACCAAACCTACTGGATATTCTCCACCACCTTGCGATCGCGGTAATGCTAATTTTCGTAAAGCTTGCAACCGAGATTTTACTGGCGCTGTACCACCTTCAAAACGACCAGAAACCGATTCAGCATTCACACTAAGACGACAGCGTGTGTGATTATTATGCGGTAAATCTAGTAGCTGTTCTACCGCATCAAACTTAGAAACCCAACGTAAATAACCATCATTGCAAGTGCCAAAATAGCGAATGCACTCAGCCAAACTTCCGGTTAAATGCTCAATTCCTAACGGGTCAGTATAACAACTTACCTCAAAACTTTTTTCCTCATTTGGTCGCTCGTAGGACTTTAAATTATCTAAAATTTGAGGTAAATTAGCAAATACACGAATTAATGGAGGCCCTTGCAAGCTACCTGCTAAATAACAGTATTGGCAGTGTGCTGGACATCCTTCTGCTAGGTGAAACTGCCAGTCGGCTGAAGGTGGAATAGGACTAAGTTTAAAAGCAGAAGGCGGCGCATTAACAACTGCAAGAGTACGTTTAGCTACATTGTAAGTTTCCCGTTCTGTTTCACCACGTACACCAGTTATTCTATTTGCAGATAATTCCTGAATAGGCAAATCTAAAGACTCCACTCGCTGTTTAATTTTCTGTCCCCAGGGTTCAGCAAGTGCAGCAGGTGTAAATAATACCTGTTCTGGCATCCACAAACGAGATTTGCGGGTTTCTAACTCAATTTGCTGGTTGTCTAAAAGTGTATTAGTCATAATTTTGATTCCAACTTTATTAAAATAATTTTGTTTTTAAAATTTACAAACCTATTAAGTACTTAACAGCTTTCAGGAATAATAGATAAAGCCAAGTTAAACTACATTGGACACACCAATGAGTAAAAGTCAAAATTTTTATCGCAAATGGCGCATATATTGTTTAGAATTTGATTACTTCAATACTTATAATTTTTCAATTAAAAACTTTAGGGTTTTTAATTAAAAACAGAGATTCAATTTATTTAAAACTTTCAATTAATATTAACTTTATTAAAAACAATACTTTGAAAGTTTAAAAATTTAGCTATTTAGTAGTTTTACAAACTCTTGGCATTCATTTTGTAAGCTTTTGGTAATTGCCACCAAGACAGATAAGGATATTCATGGTGTTCTTCATGGTAGCCAAAATGATAGCAAGTGATAAATGACCAGAAAGCAGGCAATTGAGTAGTTTGAGCGTTATGACGATTACTGTATCCTTCTTTAGGTTCCCGATGTGGTAGGTAGCTACCAAAATAAAATAGTTGCAGCGAACTTAATACTGAAGGAATGACCCAGAAATAAGTAAGATTTACTTCTGATATAGGTAGCGTGTAGCTAATAGTATGAAATGTAGCAACCAAAGCGACAAATCGTGGCCAATTCCAGTACTCTTGCATAAAATGAAAGTACCAGGCAAAAAAGTTTTTATGTCTGCCATCATGGAAATCTGGATCTAGTTCACTAGCTGGATGACCATGATGTAGCCTATGCTTTTTTTCTAATTCCTCATAAGAAAGGTAAGCATATAATATGAGAAATAAAGTACCTATAAAATCATTAATCTTTCTGTTTTGAGGAAATACTATCCCGTGCATGGCATCATGGGCAGTAATAAATAAGCCTGTATAGAGAAATGTCTGCCAAGTAATTGCAATTAGCAACCCCCAAATAGGTAGCTGGGAAATATCTAGTGACATTAGTATTGCAATACTGCATACCCATACTGATAAGATGGCAAAAGCAATAATAACTGTATAATACGTTCCTCCACTTTTGAGCATTGACGTAAGTTCTATGCGGTTCGCTGTTGCTTGCTGAGATTGGATCATGCTGTTACTCCGTCTAAAGTTCCAGTAATGGTTGATGAGCTAAATACTATATATACTTACCACGTCCTAATCATCCTATGGGAAAATGTAGTCTCTGAAAATCCTTATTTTGAAATAAATTTAAGTAGGTGTGCATAATTCAACTGAAAATTAAACATGATATAGGTAATTGTTAATTGTAGGGCTGGCAGTTTTAGAAACTTCTAAATCCGCCAGCCCTACAGTTATGTTAATTAACTTTTAACGAACGACGTACTGAGGTAGCACGTGCAATACATCACGAACAACACTGTAGCCAGCGATGTCCCAAAGTAAATAAGCAAGGAAACCAATCATTGCTAAACGTCCGTTCCATAATTCGGCTTGAGGATTTAATCCAAATAAGAAAGCATTGCGATCTTTACCGTTATATGCGTTAGCAACAGGAGGTAAATCAGTAGTGCGAGTTTCCATTTTGTTTCAACCTTTTACATTACTTAACAATTTGTTATATCCACATACTAGCTACCAGTTTAGATGGTGCTATCTGTCTTTAGTCGCAAAAATTATCCACCTCTTAAGAGCGAGGTTTTGCTTTAGTAATAGAGAATATCTATTACAAACTGTTTAACACGTTTTGCCTACGTCTTTAGAAATAGTTATAGCAAATAAAATCTTTTAATTTATAAAAATTTTAATTAGTCAATCTATCTCATGATAGAAGCAACGGTGAGCATAAAAATTAGCTAGATTTGCCATTTAAAATTAAAATGTTCCATCCCTAATTGGCTAATAAATATCTCACAAAAGAAAGAAGGTTTACTAACCAGGGTTGAAGACACTAAAAAAGTAAGATAATAAGCTTGAGATAGCGAAAATGGGTTATACAGCAATAATTACAGGTGGATCGGAAGGAATTGGCAAAGCAATAGCTTTGTTGATGGCAAATAAAGGGTATGATCTGGTGATAGCGGCTCGTCAGGCTGACAAATTAGAAGCTACAGCCCAAGAAATAAAAGCACTTGGTCGTGATGTACTCACTGTCCCTACTGATGTGAGAGATGCCGAACAAGTGAATGTACTTGTGCAAAAGGCACTGGCACATTATGGTTCTATTGATGTGTTGGTCAATAATGCAGGTATTTATATTTCTGGCCCTGCTGAGGAATTTTCTCTCAGTGATTGGCATCAGGCTATAGATACAAATTTATGGGGATATATCCATACAATTCATGCTTTGTTGCCTCATTTTTTACAAATGGGTAGTGGAACAATTATTAATATCAGTTCAATTGGGGGTAAAGTTCCTATTCCTTATTTAACGCCTTATACTACCAGCAAGTTTGCGGTAACAGGTTTAACAGAAGCTTTGCATTCAGAGTTAGCACCTAAAGGCATTCATGTGTGCGGAATTTATCCAAATATTATTAAAAGTAATTTTTTGCAACGGGCAATTTTTCGGGGTAAGAATGACGAAGATACTAAAGTGCGTCGTGAACAGGTAGAACAGGTAGTTGCTGTACCTGTGGTAGAAAAACCTGAAGATGTGGCAAATGCTGTTTGGGATGCTTTGAAAAATCGCAAGTCTGAGGTTTTGGTAGGCTCTGCTAATATGTCCGCCGTAGCTAATCGGATGTTTCCTAGTTTGGTGCAGTCAATTATTAGGAGGACTTTTAAGTTAAAAGACCAAACCTGAATCAATTAGCAATTATCAGTTATCAGTAAATTTTGCCTTGATAACTGATAATTGTTTAGATATTTTTCAAAAATCCAGCAGCGATCGCACCCAAAATAGACACCCCAAAGATTAACCGATACCAGATAAATACCCAAGTACTCTGGGTTTGCAAAAAGCGCAGTAACCACGCAATCGCAACATAAGAAAAAACGCCTGCCGAAATCACTCCAACAATGATGGGAACTAACCCTGAACCCTCTAAACCTGTTTGAAACACATCTTTGAGTTCGACTAACCCAGCTAGGGTAATTGCTGGAATACCTAATAAAAATGAGAATCTGGCAGCAGTAGCACGTTCTAAACCCATAAATAACCCTGCGGTAAGGGTAGAACCAGATCTAGATACCCCTGGAATTAATGCCATTGCTTGAGCTAAACCCATTAATACCCCATCGAGGATGCCCAATTGCTCAAAATTCCGCTTACGCTTACCAAATTTTTCTGCAACTCCCAACAATAGGGACATGAAAATTGAGGCGATCGCGATCGCGCCTAAACTCCTTAATGGTGAGTTATCAAAATCAGGGATAAATTTCTTAATTAACAATCCAAAGAAAACGATCGGTATTGTTCCTAAAATAATCCCTACTGCGATGCGGAAGTCGTCGGACTGGTAATCTTTTTGGGCGATCGCACGTAAACTACCTGTAGTAATTTGAACTAAGTCACCCCAAAAGAACCACAAAACTGCTGCAATACTGCCCAATTGAATCACCGCAGTAAACCCGCTACCAGGATCTCCCCAACCCAATACTACTGGTACTACCTTTAAATGAGCAGAACTGCTAATCGGCAAAAACTCAGTTAACCCTTGCACTAAGCCGAGAATTAATGCCTGAAAAATATTGACCTGTCCCGCCGTCGTTGTAGTTACTGGCTCAAGCCCTTGCTGGGTAAAGCCCGCTTCTGCTGTTGCTAATGTTAGCAAAGTACTAGCTATGCCTATACCCATCAGCCTAAGCAAGCGATGTGGCGATCGGATCATATTTTCCTCCAAAAATTCACTCCCAAACCATAACCAATGTTCCAACAATATTGGCTCATTTAAGCAAAATCATCAGGCTTCTTGCAAAAATGTGCCAGAGGTATAGCTGACTGCTGACTGTTATAGATTTTTTCGCCGTTAACCAAAAAATTAAGCTAAGATTAAATCAATCCCCAGGGGGGGGATAAATCTGTGTTATCTTGAGATATCTTAAAGATAAGTAAAGAAACTTTACAAAAATAAGAATATTTTGTTTAACGATACCTGCAATACTACTAAATCTCCTACATCTGGCTTCCCAACCCAGCCAGTAAAAAATCTCTTTCTCATTTCTGAGTGGGAAACTGATATTAGTCAATATTGGTGGGCATTTGGTGCAGCCTGCTTTCTAGTTTCTGTGCCAGTATTTGTCCAAGCGCCATTGGTGCGAGAACTGCCACTGCTGAGTTTAGTATTGACAGCAGCTTGGGTATGGTTAGGGTTATTACTAATAAAACGTCCAGCTACTCAGTTGTGGGGAGACTTGCTGCTAGGGTTTAGTTGGAGTTGGCTGGCTGGTTCACTTTATTGGGGATGGTTGCGTTGGGAACCTTTAATCCACTTACCAGTAGAAGCCATTGGTTTACCGTTTGTTTTATGGTGTCTGTGGCGTGGGTGGGGAAAAGTTGGTAACTTTTTCTACCTTGGTTCGTTGTTTGGCACAGCAGTTACAGACTTATATTTTTATATATCTGGTGTGATTCCCCACTGGCGGGAACTGATGCAAGTTGACCCAGCTTTAGCGACACCAATATTACAAAATGCGATCGCGCTTGTGCGAACCCCCTGGGGGGTATCTTGGGCTGGTATTTTAGTCAGTCTATTATTAAGTGTCGGTATTTGGTCGCTAGGAACAAAGCAAATCCACTGGTGGGCATTTTCTGGTGCTGTCTTAAGTACGATTTTGGTAGATAGCTTATTTTTAGTTGCAGCATCTCTGGCTTAGATATAGCAATTAGCGGTTAGCTTTTAATTTTTCATTGTTGTGTTTAGGTTTTACTCCTACAAGTTGTCAACTGCTATGCTGAAGAGAGCTATATCATCTAAAAATTAAAGGTCTGTTACCTAGAAACAATGTAGAGACGCGCCAATAGCGTGTCTCTACATTCATTTATGGAGATGTCTGTTAAGCAGCAACTTTTTGTTGCAGACTTTGGTAGTTCTTCTGCAACAATTCAGTGATAGCAGAGCTAGGAAGAGGTTTACTAAAATAGTAGCCTTGAATTTCGTCACAACCTTTTGTTTGTAAATATTCAAACTGTTCTTTTGTTTCTACCCCTTCAGCAGTGATATGTAAGTGTAAATCTTTTGCCAAATTGATAATTGTGTTTGTAACTGCTGCATCCTCTTGGTTAACAACAACGTTATTTACAAAAGAACGGTCTATTTTGAGAATGTCAATGGGAAAACGTCTTAAGTAATTTAATGATGAGTAACCTGTACCAAAATCATCTAGTGCCAGGGTAATTCCCATTTCATGTAATTGGTGTAAAACCTTAATGGAATGTTCCACATTTTCCATGATTAGGCTTTCTGTAACTTCAAGCTCTAGATCAGCTACAGATAAGTTTGTTTCTGCTAATATTTGGGCAACTAAATCGACAAGATTTGGTTGCGCTAACTGACGAGCAGATAAATTGACGGCTACCCGTAGCGGTGGCAGTCCGGCTTCTTTCCACAAGCGGTTTTGATTACAGGCGGTGCGTAATACCCATTCTCCAATGGGAATAATTAAACCATTAGCTTCGGCTATTGGAATAAATTTAACTGGAGAAACAAAACCTAATTCAGGATTTTGCCAACGTATTAATGCTTCTGCTCCGAGAATTTTACCGGAATTGGCATCAACTCGTGGTTGATAATGCAATTGCAATTCATTACGTTCTAGTGCATAGCGCAATTGAGTTTCTAAAACTAACCGTTCCTGTAACTGAGCATTCATCTCAGTTCCAAAAAACTGATAAGAGTTAGGTGCGCGACGTTTAGCTTCATCTACTGCTGTATCGGCATTTTGCAATAGTTGCTCAATGTTATCTCCATCAAAGGGATAAACTGCAATCCCAAGATTAGCTTGGATGTGTAACTGATTTCCCTGTATGGATATAGGTGATGCGAACTCACGTAGGAGAGACTGACAGAAGGGTATAGCTTCTTCTGAGGTAGTTAGGTCAGGAAGTGCGATCGCAAATTCATTACTATTAAGATGACACAACAAATCAGTTCGACCAACATGAGCATTTAGTTTTTGGGCAACTACTCTAAGTAATTGACTACTAACACCACTGCCTAAAGCATTGTTGATTTCTCGGAAGTTAGGCAAGTGTAAACAGATGACACCTAACAAGCGATTTTTTCCTTCAGCGTTTGATAAAGCTTGCTGGAGACGGTCAGTAAACAAGACTCGATTTGGCAAACCTGTCAGATTATCATAATTAGTTAGATGTTCAATTACTTGATCGAGTTTGTTAAGTGTCTGTACTGTATCTGCCATCAAACTACCAACTTCATCAGTATATTTAGTTGGCAAAGAGGGAAGTTGTTTCTGGTTGAAATATTTTCGCAGGGCGGAAGATGTCAAAATTACAGGTGCTAAAAGTTTATGTAATACATAGAGAGTAATGCCTGTCCCGACCAACGTTGCTACCAGTGCAACTGCCAGTACACGGATCGTCATATCCAGGGAAAATGAATTTGAGAGTAAAAAATGTAGTAATAGAGATAAAAGGGGTACGTGCGTTCCTAAAAAGGCAACCAACATGATTTTGCCTTTGTAGCTTTTCGGATGTGGTAACTCAGATAGAAACGAGTAAAATCCCAAGCTTTGATTAGTTTTTTTCATCATATATTTCCTTTAAAAAATCTGTTGTCGTGCAGATCAAGGTTTTTTGATAAATTGTTGTAAGTACGCAAAATAGATACCTACGTAACTATGTATCTTCCCTAATATTGAGGGACATTACTACCGCAATATTACCTAATTTGCCTTGGGATCATCACTAAAGTAGGAAATTTTAGATAACAATTTTAAATATTGATGTTGATATGTAACTAAAATCAGACTTTCGGGAATCTCTCTAAGTGAAATTGTGTTTACTATCAAGCCAAAACTAAAATTTTATGGAAACGAATAATGAACAAAGCACTTTGGAGAACAGCATTAACTTTATTTAGCCTTTCTGCATCAGTAGGTTCTATAGCGATAACTAGCAATAGTGCTTTAGCTAACCCTGGAGATTATGCGATTCAGCCCGTGTGTCCTCGTCATCAAGATTCTAGCGGTACTATCTGCTATACACCTCAAACAGTTCCACGTTTGAAAGTTGGTAGTCAGGGAAAGCTTGTAAAAATTGTGCAAGACTTTTTGAAAGCAGAAGGATACTCTAAAGGGCAATCTAGCGGTTACTTTGGCTCACAAACTCAAACTGCGCTAATAAAGTTTCAAAAAGCTAATAAATTAACAGCAGATGGTGTTGTGGGAACTCAAACTTGGAAAATGATTTTAAAGGCTAATGCAGGTTAAAGGGAATACCATTACATCCCACATTCCGCATTTCATTTTGTAGTGCATAAAGAGATTAAATAAGTAACCCGATATCTTGGTCAGGGCAGAAGTATTGCAACATCAGGTGATCCTATAAATAGGGCATTAAAATAACTATATTCCATAAACCCTAAAAATACTTATGCTTACTCTAGAACAACTACAACAGGATATTCAAGACTTACCAGAAGAAGCCCAAAACTTACTGATAGATTTTATTGAAATCCTCAAAAAACGTTATCCAAAATTAATACCAATTTTCCATAAAAATACTACACATCGGCATTTGGGCGGGTTCTGAAAAGTTATCTATCCAACTAAATATTTATCTGTCAACCCGCCCCTACTTGCAGATCTGTTGCACGTTGATGGGAAAACGATATAACACCAAAAAATCAATCTCCAGAAAAAAGCATATATGAAAAATTCTCGGAAATTGGCTTAATTGGCTGTGTATCAGCCGAAGAAAATTTATCCACAACTTATAAACAGGTTCTAGCTGAAGGATTAAACACTAAGTATGATCATCGTTGATACAGGGTTTTGGTTAGCTCTTGTAGATCAAAAAGATACCTACCATGAAACTGCTAAACAAGCTCTCAAAAAATACAACTAACCCTTAATTAATACCTGGTGCGTGATTACAGAAACCTGTTATATATTGCTAACTCGTAAGGGAGTTAAGGCTCAAATTGCTTTTATTAATAGCTTCAATCAAGGATTATTCACAGTTTTTAATTTAGAACCTGAGCATGGAGTAAAGATTGCTCAACTGATGGAAAAATATGCAGATCTACCAATGGATTTAGCTGATGCTTCTTTAGTGATTTTGGCAGAACGTTTAGGACATGGACCATCTCTGGTAAATTTTGATTAAAGCGCAAGTTTTTAATAGGATAAGCAATTTTTCCATCTTCAATCCAAAAAGTCCCATCGCGAGTCATTCCCGTAACTTCTAATGTTTTGGGATTAACAAAACGTACATACCAAGGGCGACTAACTAATATTGCTCGTTCAGTTTGGCTAACTAAATCATTAAGGCTTTGATTTGAGCCTTGCATTACAATTGGAAATAAATAGCCTGTTGGTAATGTGTTTTGCTGTTGCGCCCAGTAACGACTGTAGAAAAGGGTTTTAGGAATACCATCTTTTATTACTTCTAAGCAGTGATTACTTAATCCATCACTAAAGAAATTACTGGTTTGTAATAAAGGATGCGCTGGGTCGCGGTTTACTTGTACTAATGGGCTAAATATTTGTTCACCCAAACGGTTACTACCTATTGCATCACTGCGGGACATAAAAGAACGCCCTTCATCGGCGGCGCGGGCATCTAAGTTCAAAATTACCCAGGATAATAAATCGCCAAAGGCGGCGCTGTCAAAAATTACGGGATATTTACCTGGAGAAACTTCATGGGGATGGCGTGATGCAAAGGCGCGTTCAATTATTTGTTCTGTTAATGATGTAATAGGTAATTGATCTATTGCCCAAGCTGTTCGTTGACTCCAGCTTGAACCATCATCAATGCGGGCGGTAAAACTAAAATTAGCTTCTGTTCCTTGATTAACAGCTTGTAAACCTTGAGAGTTACCGATGCAACGTAGAGATGTGTTTGTACTGAGAGTTCCTGAACCTTCTACCCCTGCTTTGGCACTTAATTCACATACTCGCTGAATAATTTCTCCTCTTGCTAGAGGTGATAGTGATGCTGTCGCGAGATCAAAGGCGGGGGTGCGTTGTTCGTAAGTTTGAGGTTCTAGAAGTGGAACCCATTCTGGGTCTTCTGGGGCAATACGGGCGAGGTCTTCAGAACGTTGTAGAGTAGATGCGATCGCATCCTCATCATACTCGGTGGTAGATGCAGATGCACTTCTAGTACCAAAGTAGCTGGTAATTGTGAGATTAAATTCGCTACGGCTAATATTCTGACTGATTTGATTTTCAGAATAACGGCTGAGAGCATCTTCTCCTGTATTTAAGCTGACAAATACGCCTTCAGCTTGGGATTTTTTGATGACATTATCTACTAAGGATAAGGCTTGATCTTGAGTTATTAATTGGTTTTTTGTGAGAATCATGATTTTTTTTTAATGCAGAGGGCGCAAGGAAGGACGCAAAGATCGCAAAGATATAAACATTAACCTGAAAATTTTTCTTACCCCTCCCTCCTTTCCCCTCTCTCCTCTCTGTTCCCTATGTTATTTTGCGCCGCCAATTTGAATATCACGTACTCGCACAGGTACGCAAGCATGGGTCATCTGGGCAACTTGCATTGGTTCTCCTTTCCCACAGATATCTGTTCCCCATTGTTCCCACTCGGAAACTCCACCAATTGCATCTACACTGTTCCAGAAATCTGTAGTCATGGAATGATAAGTTACATCTTTTAGCATTCCAACAATTTTGCCTTTTTCTATCTTCCAAAAAGCATCACCGCCAAACTGAAAGTTACGGCGTTGTTGATCAATAGAATAACTACCGATACCATCAATTAAAATGCCTTCTTTTGTATCGGCAATCATTTCTGCTAATGTGGCGGTGTGACTACCTTTTTCTGCACCTGGTTCTAATCCTAAATTGGGAATACGCACCATTGGGACTGCGTTCCAACTATCAGCAAATGCACAACCGTTACTATTAGGACGACCTAAGCGATATGCGGTTTCGCGGTCGGTGAGATAATCTACAAGGATACCATCTTTAACTACATACCAGTCTTGTGCGGGTACGCCTTCATCGTCATAACCTACAGTAGCGCGTCCGTTTGTAGAAGTGCGATCGCATTTAAAATTTACCCAGGGTGCAGCATATTGTAGTTTGCCTAATTTATCTGTGGTTGCAAAGCTTGTACCCGCAAAGTTAGCTTCGTAACCATATACTCGATCTAATTCCGTAGGATGACCAACTGATTCGTGAATAGTTAAATATAAATTAGTTGGTTTTAAAATTAAATTTGTCCTAATACCTGATGGACTTTTAGGCGCATGGACTTTTTCTATAGCTTCTTGTGCAACTCGGTCTACTTGTGCAAACAAATCTGCTGGGTTAATGTGTTCGTAGCCTATATTTAAAGGTGGACGTTCGTAGCTGCGACTTTGAGCATCGCCATTGGCGATCGCAGTACATCCAAAACCAGGATAATTTCTATATATAGTCTGCTGAATTACGGAACCAATTGTAGAAGCAAATATTTGATCTTCACGAGTAGAACGCAAGAAAGAATAAGCTTTTTTAACGCCTTTATCGCTATAACTGAGTAACTTTTCATTCAAACTTAGAAGTAAATCTGCTTTTTCTGTAATAGCTACTGCAAACGGATCGATTTCAATCGGTGTAATATAAGTATCTTGATAAGCTGCTACGGGAACTAACTGCACCTTGGTTTGCTGGGATAGGCGACTACCTTTAGCAATATCAACAGCTAAAGCAACGATGCGTTCAACTTCTTGAAGCGTTTTATGAGGACTAGCAGCAAACCCCCATGCGCCATCGAGAAGGACACGTACACCAAAACCTGAGCTAACATTATCTGAAATGTTGCTTAAAGAGCGATCGCGTGCCATTAAATTTTGTGTACGGTAATTGCAAAAGCGCACATCCCCGTATTCACAACCAGCTTGTTTAATTAATGAAATTGCCAGCGTAGTAAGATCTGTAGCAGTGCGTGTAGGAGCTTGTACCATAAGAGGAATCGCTATAAGCAGGTAGAAAGCATTCTAGCTACTGCATAGCTACTTTGACAGGACTTATGGTAAACATCTAGTTTTTAGAACGCAGATTAACCGCAGATGCACGCAGATGAAATACAAAACTGATCTACTTATCCAAGAGATTTATTCTCTTTAAAAATTATACTTAGCTGAGTGGCAATATCTGCGATCGCATTTTTACCTTGATCTATCACCAATGATAGACCTACAAAACTATGAATCATGCCATTATATCGTTGCAGTTTGACAGGAACTCCTGCTAATTCCAAAGAAACTGCATAAGCTTCTGCTTCATCTCGTAGCACATCATACTCAGCAGTAATAATATAAGTTGGCGGTAAGTTAGCTAAATTATTTGCTAATAGTGGCGAAGCATAAGCATTTTGTCCATCAGCTACATCTGCGAGATAATGATGCCAAAACCAAATCATTTCCTCTTTACTTAATCCAAAATCGCCTTGTCCATATTTATGATAAGATTCGGTATCAAATCCATATTGGGTTGTTGGATAGATCAAGACTTGATACACCAGTAATGGTTCGCCTCTATCCCGCGCCATTAACGCAACCGCCGCAGCGATATTTCCACCCGCGCTATCCCCTGCTATAGCAATGCGAGTCTCATCACCATTAATATCAGCAGCATTTTTAGCTACCCAATTAGTAACAGCATAAGCATCTTCCACCGCAGCAGGAAATTTATGTTCAGGTGCTAGACGATAATCTACTGAAACTACTATGCAATCCGCTTGATTAGCTAGAGAACGACAAATATGATCTACACCATCCAAATCACCAAGTACCCAACCACCGCCATGAAGGTAAACCAATATCGGTAACTGAATATTTTCTTTTGGTGTATAAATTCGGATAGGAATATTCACCTGTGATTTAATAATGTGATTTTGGATACTTGCAACAAATTCTGGTTTCAGTTGCTTTCCTTTTAGTTTGGCAAGCAATTCTCTTGCTTCCCTTGGTTCTGCGCTGGAAAGAGGCGGTAATTGTAACTCAGATATTTGTTCTAAAAACTTCTGTGCTTGTGGATCTAAAGACATAGGATAATTTTACTGTATCAGTTGTTACTACTAACTACACAACTAATTCTACCTCTTTAGTATTATTCAAATAAAACTGATTCTAACTGTTGTTAGATGTAGATACCCTTGTCAACAACTAAGATGCAGATAAATGTGGTGAGGGATGAGTATGGATATTAACGATACCGAGGTTGAGGATTTTATTCAGCTAGTTAATTTAAGGAATTCCAACCTTGAATTATTAAAGGAAGTAAGTAAACTAGCTAATGCCATAGAAAAATTACAAATAGCCTTAAAAAACTTTCAACATCAAGTGGAAAACCAGCAGTTAGAACAACTACAAATCGAATTTCAACATGAAGTTAAATCAAGAAACTTGGAAAAGGATTTTAAAGAAACTTTAGCTAGGTTAGATTTAGATTAATTTTTTTTAACTTTATCAATCACAAAAGAACTTTTATGTTGCAATAATTGCTGTCACAAGTTTATTTCTTAAAATAAGTTTTAAAACCTAACCAAGATGTTGACTTTTAGTTATTTAAGTGCTTGGTTTATGTTTCTGTTGTTATCTACTTGGCTCTCCACTAAACAGTCAAATCAATAGATAGATTAATTCAGAAAGAAAATATTATAAAATCTATAACAAATCAATTGTAAATTCAAAGATACAAGCCTTAAACTTTACATAAATGATAATTGGTAAGTAGGTCAACCTAATTAAACGTAAAACCCTACCTCGTCCACAGAGAGGAGGAGATTTCTAGTTTTATCTTTTTCAACGTGGATCTAGTTAATTGATTTTGGGAGTGCTTAACAGATCGTAACAATGCTTAAAATATAAACAGAGATTACGCGATCGCACCCATTATGTACCTTACCTGGTTAGACAACAATAGTTGGTTGATTGAAATTGGTTCTAAACGAGTACTGATTGATCCTTGGTTAGTAGATGAATTAGTATTCGCCAATCTCGATTGGTTGTTTAAAGCTTCCCATCCTAGTCAACCGCCAATTCCAGAGAATATAGATTTAATTATCCTGTCTCAAGGTTGGGAGGATCATGCTCATCCGCCAACCCTAAAGGCGTTAGACCATAATATTCCAGTGGTAGCTTCTCCTAATGCTGCGAAAGTGGTGCAAGCATTGGGTTATACAAAGATAACTGCACTAGCTCACTGGGAAAAGTTAACTTTTAATCAAAACTTAGAAATTAAAGCAACTCCTGGATCACTTGTGGGAGCAACACTTGTAGAAAATGGTTATCTCATTAAAGATTTAGACACAGGTTTAAGTATATACTACGAACCTCATGGTACTCATCCCCCGTCTTTAAAGGAAGTTGCACCAGTCGATGTTGTAATTACTCCCTTAATAGACTTAGCTTTACCGTTAGTTGGATCACTTATTAAAGGCGGTAAAAGTGCTTTAAAATTAGCGCAAATTTTACAACCGCAAGTAATGCTACCGACTGCGGCGGGAGGCGATGTAGTTTATGAAGGATTCATAAATAAGTTACTTCAAAGTATCGGCAGTATTGAGGAATTTCGGACACTGTTAGCAGAAAATAATTTATCTACGGAAGTAATTGAACCACGACCAGGCGATCGCCTTGAACTCAAACTTCAGCCAAAAGTTACTTGTACCGCTTAAGACAGACAACTTTTGTACCCCTGCCCACTTCCCTAAATTTCCTCAAAAAAACGCCAAACCAAGTTATTCAGGGAGGTTCCTTAACTTTTTGATTCTTATAAAGTTAAAAAAATGTTAATTTTTTGATACTAAAGGAATTTTTGATGTACCAAATATAACTATTTTTATTGCAACCAAACCATTACTTAAGACAGAAGTTTGCTATCAGAACCTTTTACATTATTGAGGGTGGATTGTTTTACTAGATTCTAGTGAGGAGGTAAAATTAATAAGTTTCATATTTGGATAAACATTGACCCGGAGAAAGTCAGGCAGAGAATTTTAAATATTTCTGAAAAACTAAATAGAGTTCTTCAGAATGTACCGTCTGATACAAAAAAATCCGATAATTTATCTCATAACTTTGAAAACGATCAATTTCAGTCATAATTTTATCTTCATGGCGGGGCTACTCCCCGTCATGGATAGTTGCAAAGAGCAAATACTAAAACTGATTAACTAGGAATAAATTTTAGAGAAACACCGTTCATACAGTACCGTTTGCCTGTTGGAGCGGGGCCATCGTCAAACACATGACCTAAGTGACCGCCACAGCGATGACAATGCACCTCAACTCTCTTCATAAAAAGTGACCTATCAGTAGTTGTGGCGATCGCACCTGGAATAGGATCATAAAAACTGGGCCAACCAGTGCGGCTATTGAATTTAGTTTCAGACGTAAAAAGCGGTAAATCGCACCCAGCACAGACATAATTACCCTCAGCATATTCGCGATCGAGGGGGCTAGTACCAGCGCGTTCAGTGCCGTGTTTACGCAACACAGAAAACTGTTCTGGTGTCAAAATTTTACGCCACTCTTCTTCAGTTTTGTTGATTTCAAAATTATTATTTGAAGCAGCCATAACTCTTGATTTCTCCGGCAAATAACGTGATAACCATGCCGCGCCCACAAATGCTGCGCCAGCTTTTAAAATATAACGTTTTCTCATATTCTCTCGTTCAGTTGCTATAAAAATGTGCGAACCCAATCTGGAGAAAATTTATGAGCATTGAGCTATCTTAATGCCACAATATCGCTAAAACTACTATTAATTAAGGCTTCTAGAAACTATTTCAGGTGTGAATCAAGAGCTAAAGCTCAACTAACAAAATTTTATTTCTAGAAGCCTTGAGCAAAAAGTATTTCAGATTTTAGCTATCAGAAAGTTAGATCATGGCAGATCGAGTGGTAGGCCCAACAATTCCAGTAGGGCTGATCTTTTTAGAATTCTGGAATTTTATAACTGCTGTGCGTGTCTCATTATCAAACATTCCATTAACAGATCCAGTGTAAAATCCTTTCCGTCTTAAAAATTTTTGAACAACTCTGACATCTTCTCCTGTGCTACCAGTTTTGAGCATGGTGCTGCCTGGAGTCATGGCATTTCCTGACTTCATGGCATCTCCTTGCTTCATAGCATTTTCTGGACTCATGGCATCTCCACGATTCATCGCGCCACTTGACTGGTCACTTTGAGCAATTTGGAAAGGATTTGTTGCCAAATTGGGAGAAGAGTAGGCAGGCATAGCAGCAGCTAAGGTAAGACCTGAGATCAAACACAGTACTTTGAAATTCATATTTTTTTCCAACTTTATAAATGAGTGCGAATTTAGTTACTATCAAGCAGCTATTGCTTCGCATCGGTTCCTTTGTTATACGGACTAGCCTTGATTTTGGATTGCCCTAATATTTGAGAATCAGCTTATTGCTCCTGCTCTAATGGGGGAGAATGTCTCATAGTACGCGGGCATCTTGCCCGCACTACATCTGATCCCAAAGAAAATTAATTAACGTTATATGTAGTGCAAGCGTCCCGCTTGCTTCCTTAAATAACTAAATTTTGTTAAATACTTTGCAAATTACCTTTGAGCATTAAATACTTCTAATTCAGACCAACGTTCGCGCACTACCCCAGTTAGCGCCCGTAACCCCCATAATTCACTACGGCGATGACCTACTACAATTACACCTATCTGGGTTTCAGTTACAGCTAACTTTGCTGGTTGTCTAAATTGTCCTGTAATGTATAGATTAGCACCACGTTCTGATGCCTCGCGCACTAAAGCATCAGTCATTGCACCAACAACAGCCACAGATTTGATCTCGTCTCCACAGGGATAAACAGCATCGTGTCCACCAAATACCTGATTAATATAACCAGAATATTGCTCAAAACTGCTTGCAGAAATCTTGCCTAACATCCCAATTGGACGACCTGCTTTTTCACCTAATATTTCTAGGCTAGACATTCCTAACACTTCTGCAAGTCTTGGATTAAAACCCAAAGTCATTCGTTCATCAAATGCTAGGTGGTAAGCAACTACACCAATATCGGGGGGTAGCTGGGAAGGTTCTAATTTCCAAGGTCGATGCAGAAATAAAGCATCTAAGCGGTGAGTATTTGCCCATACAGTTAATTCTGACCAAGGTTCTAACGCTAATCCAAAACGCTGAATAGGTCGCTGTGATGGTCGATATACCCCGCCTTGGTCATCAACAAAGCGATGAACAGCGAAAAATAAATCAAAAAATTTTACTAAATCTGCCAAATGTACCATAATTCTTTGTCTTTGGATGTCCCTTTTTTAACGCCATTACTTGATAACGTTTACTCTACTAGACATTTGCAAAAATAAATTTAGAGACGCGCCATAGCACGTCTATGCAAGGGTTTTAGGTAATGCACTTTTAATTTCTGGAGAGTTCTACTGTACACATCAAATAAAGTAATATAACTATTAACCAAAAAGTACTCAATAGCTTTATCATAGATTGGGGTCATTTCTAAAACTCTACACAATCTATCTTTGAGGAGATGTTAAACATCTCTAAAAGTTTATTGAACGTTATCCAACATAGCTAATACCGTGCAGAACCTCACCGCCAATAATTCCGAAAATGATGCTGTAAAAAGCACCTGGCATTTATTAACATTAACTCAAGCATCGAAACGTGAGTTGTTTTATAAACAGGTTTTACACGCTATCGCTCTTGAAAAATTGGAAACTTTAATTTTGAGCGTAGAATTACCGCAAGACTCTGTTTATAAAAACTTAGTTTTATTGGAAGTAAGTAGTTTAAAAGCTGTGCGCGATCGCATACAACAAGTTGACCCTAGCCTACAGGTTAAAATTGATCCTAAACCGTTAACATTAGCTCAAGTTAATCGAATGTTAGGACGTTGAGATTAATTTTAACAAGAGTGCGATCGCATACTGTGACTACAAAGCAAACTTATCTGTAGCTGCAATTAAAGCAGTACGAATTCCTACTTCCATCATAGAATGTCCAGCATCAGGAATTACAATAAATTCCGCTTCTGACCAAGCGCGATGTAGTTCCCAAGCCGAAATCATCGGACAAACCACATCGTAACGCCCTTGCACAATTACAGCCGGAATGTGGCGAATGCGCGAAACATTTAACAGCAATTGTTCTGGCTCAAAAAATCCCTGATTGACAAAATAATGGCATTCTATGCGGGCAAAAGCGTCTGCAAAGTCACTCTCGCCAAATTTCTGCATTAAATTTGCATCGGGTAAAAGCCTACTTGTACTAGCTTCCCAAATTGACCAAGCACGGGCTGCTTCTAATCTGACTGTCAAATCTAGGCTAGTCAAGCGTTTGTAATAAGCCGTTAAAAAATCATCGCGTTCAGCCAGTGGAATTGGTTTAACATACTCTTCCCAAGCATCAGGAAAAATATAACTAGCACCTTCTTGATAGAACCAGTGCAACTCCTTTGGTCGCAACATGAATATTCCACGTAAAATCAACCCAGTACAACGTTCTGGATAAGTTTGACTGTAAGCCAAACTTAAAGTACTTCCCCAACTACCACCAAAAACAACCCATTGATCTATTTTGAGATGCGATCGCAGTTTCTCAATATCATCAACCAAATCCCAAGTAGTATTTTCCCGTAATTCCGCGTGAGGGGTACTTTTACCGCAACCCCGTTGATCAAACATCACAATTCGCCATTTTGACGGGTCAAAATATTGACGATAAAACGGTGGACATCCACCACCTGGCCCCCCATGCAACACAACTATCGGTTTACCTTCTGGGTTTCCAGACTCCTCAAAAGCAATTGTATGTAAATCAGAAACTTGTAAATTTCCTTCTTTGTAAGGTTCAATTGGAGGATAAAGTTCTCGCATTTCTTTAAGCGGGGCTGATGATTATATATAGGGATATTGCCACAATTCTAAAATTTTTTGCGATCGCAAAATTAGACCTTTTGCATCAGCCCATAAAATCTGGCTGGACATCTACGCCATCTGCGTCCATCTGCGATAAAAAAACAAAAGTCTTGATTTTTGCAATAGGTCTATTCTATACGAAGGATGCTTTCAACATAAAAAGTAAGGCAAACAATAATGTTTGCCCTACTTAATTCATACCTTATTTAGTTAATCGTTGCTGCCAAACCAAAAACGCTGTTGCACAGGAAACTAAATGGCAGCATTAGCTTGATTGACATCAGCCAAATTAATCTTAACGACCTTGTTTCTAGCTTCAACTACTTTAGGCAAAGTAAGCGTCAGAATGCCATCTTTATATTCAGCCTGCACTTGGTCATTAATAACGGCTACAGGTAGAGGAATTACTCGTTGAAACTTGCCGTACTGAAACTCAGATCTGAAGAACTTCTTATCTTCTGTCTTCTGTTCATAACGATGCTCACCAGACAACAAGACTGCTTCATGCGTTACTTCAACGTTCATATCTTTAGCATTAATGCCAGGTAGAGAAGCACGCAGTACTAAGTTGTCTCCAGCATCCTTTAATTCAATCGCAGGTGTCCAATCAATAACAGACCCACCATTAGCAGGAACAGCTAATTCATTAAACATCCGGTCGAAGTCACGACGTAGGGTTTCCATCTCACGCAAAGGTTGCCAGTAACGGTTTAGCATAGGTCTTTCAAAACTTGGGTAACGGTTAAAAGCTTTAATGTTCATATCCCTATAATGCCGCAGCCATATTAAACTGCTGTGGTGCTAACTTCACTTATTTTGTCGAGCTTTCCGACCTCTTGAGACTTGGTTTAGCGATCGTTTTTTTAGACAACAATCTAGAAAAACTATGCTTCAGTCTGAAGTTATTAATGCTTCTGGCAAACTCTTAAGCCAAGTAAAATAAAAAGTAGCTCCTGCGCCAAGTTCAGACTCAACCCCTATACGTCCGCCTCGGCTTTCAATAATTTTTTTCACCACCGATAAACCAATACCTGCTCCCTCGATTTTGTCCCTAGCTTCTAGTCTCTGAAAAATTCCCCAAATCTTTTCTTGATACTCAGGTGCAATTCCTGGCCCATTATCTGTAACAGAAAACTCGTAATATTTTTCATGCTCACGTACATTCACCTGTACCAAAACATCTGGTTTGTCAGCATATTTAATTGCATTATTAATAAAGTTCATAAAAACTTGCTGCAATGGTACTTTCTCACCAACCAAAGTGGGCATTCCTGAGCTAACTATAATTTCCACTTGTGGAGGTGGGGAAAGTAGCTCTATTACTTCCGAGAGCAAATTAGCAACATTTAATAGTTCAAAATCTTCAGTACGCCCTGCCCGTGAATACTGTAAAATTCCATTAATTAAAGCTTCCATTCGGTATACGCGCCCACGTAGTAAATGCAAATGCTCTCGTGATTCATCGCTAATTTGTTCTCCAATATCTTCCTCTACCCACTCTGCTAAAGTAGCAATTCCCCGTAAAGGTGCTTTTAAATCATGAGAAGCAACGTAAGCAAATTGATCTAAATCTTTGTTAGTACGTTCTAATGCTGCTGTGAGACACGCTAATTCTTCTGCTTTCTTTTCAATTTCTTGCCTTGCTCTAACTTGCTCAGTGACTTCCACTGCATGAGTCATAATTCCATAAACCTTACCATCACTATCAACTAAAGGTTGATAGACAAAATTCCAAAAGCTCTCCTCCAAAACTCCATCATCATTGCGATCAAACATCGCCTTCATCTCGTTACCAACAAAGGGTTTACCCGTTGCATATACTTGATCTAACAACTCAAAAAAGCCTTGTCCTTCAAATTCTGGAAACGCTTCACGGCTGGATTTGCCAATCAGTTCGCGCTTACCCGCAACCTGCATATACAAAGGGTTTGCTATTTCAATTACATGATTTGACCCACGCGACACTTGAATCATCGCTGGAGCTTGCATAAACACTCGCTGTAACTCTGCTCTTGCTGCTTCTGTTTCAGCTAAAGCTTTGTCTCTTGCTTCCTCGGCTTGCTTGCGCTGTGTTAAATCGAGTGCTAAAGCGATACCTTTATCGGGATGTTCTTCTAAAGTTGCTCCTGCAATTAGCACAGGTACATAGCTACCATCAGCACGAATATAAACCTTTTCGTAAGGAGTATTACAACCAGATTGTTGATGTTCTTCAATTGCTATCTGATCTAAATAAGCATATTCTGGTGGAGTGAGGAGATCCCAACGCACTTTTCCTGCCAGCAATTCTTCTCTTGTGTACCCGATAATTTGCAAAAAAGCATCGTTAGCGTCAGCGATATTGCCATCGCGTTCTGGAAAAAAGATTCCAATTACATTAGATTCAAATAATCTTCTAAACTTAGCTTCACTGATTCGCAGTGCTTCTTCAGTTTGCTTACGATGTGTGATGTCTAGTACAAAAGCTACGCCGTTACTATGAGAATCATTTAAGAGTGCTATACCCAAGACAATTGGTACTCGTTTACCGTCTCGATGAATATATTCTTTCTCGTAAATATTAGAAACTCCAGTTGTTCTAGCTTCTGCGATCGCTCGATCATCTAAATACTTGTATTCTGGAGGAGTTAGTTCACGCCAACTGATTTGCCCTAATAAGTTAAACTCTTCACGGGTATAGCCAGCCGAATGTAGGTAAGCATCATTAGCATTGGTAATAAAACCATCAGCATTCCAGTAGGCAACTCCCACCAAGTTACAATCAAATAGTCGTTGCAGTGGCTTCTGCCTTTCCCTCACTTCCGCTTCGATGCGCTGACGTTCGTGTTGCGATCGCGCCGCGCCATCAGCTATTTTACTGCGAAGTTGCTCATTAACCTGAGATAATATTGCTGTACGCTCTTGAACTTTGAGTTCTACCTGCTCATTAAGTTGTAAATCTTGAGATGGCGGAGGCTGGTTAAGCAAAGTTTCTAACTGTGCAACTTGTTGGCGCAGTGCTACCAATTCCTCGATCAGTTCATCTTTACTTTTATGCTGATCTTCCATCTTGCGCCTCTTGAGTTAGAACCTACGCATAAGTAATTAAATCATAACTATTAAGTTTAGCGAAACAATGTGTTTATTTGGATAAAATTAACTTAACAGTTGATTTCAAAAATCAATCAAAAATTTTTATGCCGCAGATATAGTGCGTTAGCACTTGCTGTAAGCAATGCTGATTTAGAATCAGAATTTTTTTCAATACGGTCAACCTGAAGCAGTAAAATTTTACAATTATATTTTTGGTTATAAACCGTCTATTTGGCAACCTATACCTTTACCTAATGGTGGTGGTAGTCATGAAGGTTTTTGGGAGTCTACTTATTGTTTAGGTGATGGTGTCCGCAATTTTTTTATGTCCTATAGGTTAGGAAAAGATAATATCAGATTATACTATGATACTACTTGTGAACGACAGTCTAAATAATGTAGTGAATTGGTAAATAATGAAGGCAAAAACTCACGGTGTAATTGCTGCTGGACATCAAAAAACTGCTGAAGCTGGTGCAGAAATGCTGTCTTTAGGTGGTAACGCCTTTGATGCAGCAATAGCTGCAATTTTGATGTCTTTTGTAGCTGAACCAATGCTAACTTCCCCTGCTGGCGGCGGTTTTTTGTTAGCTCATACTCATAAGCAGCAAAATATTTTATTTGATTTTTTTACACAAACACCACGTCAGAACAAACCACCTGCTGAACTTGATTTTTTTCCAGTAGAAGTTAATTTTGGTGACGCATGGCAAACTTTTCATATTGGCAAAGCTTCAATGGCTGTGCCAGGAAACTTGTTAGGAGTATTTCATATCCACAAAAAGCTAGGTAGATTACCTTTCAAGGTAGTTGCTGAACCTGCTATTTACTCTGGTAAGACAGGTATTAAAGTAGATAAATTTCAAGCTTACTGCTGGCAGCTTTTGGAACCAATTATTAGAGCATCTCCAGCAGCGTGTAAAGTGTATGCACCTAATGGAAATTTACTTCAGCAAGGTGATACTTTTGTAATCTCAGATTTAGCTAATAGTTTAGACTATTTTGCCCAAAATGGGTCAGATGAATTTTATTCAGGAGAAATTGCCAAACAAATTGTGAAAGATTGTCAGGAACAAGGGGGATATTTAACACTAGAAGACTTAAAAGAATATCGAGTTATAGAAAGAACGCCACTATTAGTTAATTACCGAGGTCATACTTTATTAACTAACACCCCTCCCAGTTCTGGTAGCACTTTAATGGCTTTTGCTCTTAAAATATTAGAAAAAATAGATTTAAATTTAATTAAATGTGGCAGTTCTCAGCATTTACAACTATTAGCTGAGGTGATGCGTTTAACTAATGTAGCTAGAGCTGATGGATATGATGATTATATATATCAAAAAGATATTGCTGAAAATTTCTTAGCTAATGAGCATCTGGCTAGTTATCAACAAGAATTAAGTTCAACCGTTAATAAATGGGGTAGCACAACTCACATTAGTGTAATGGATAATGAAGGTAATGCTGCTTCAGTAACAACATCTAATGGTGAAGGTTCTGGTTATGTAATTCCTGGTACTGGAATTATGATTAATAATATGTTGGGGGAAGAAGATTTAAATCCTACTGGCTTCCATAAGTGGCAATTAAATCAGCGAATTTCTTCGATGATGTCACCGACAATAGTATTGAAAAATGGACAGCCAGAGATAGTTTTGGGTTCTGGTGGTTCTAACAGAATTCGGACAGCAATATTACAAGTAGTTTCTAATTTAATTGATTTTAAAATGCCTGTAGAACAAGCGGTTGAAAGTCCTCGATGTCATTGGGAAAATAATATTTTTAGTATAGAACCAGGCTTTATAAAAAAAGAATTAGAAAAATTGACTGTTTCTGCTAATACTCAGATAGCGTTATGGCAAGAAATGAATATGTTTTTTGGTGGTGTTCATACTGTGAGAAAAGATGATTTGGGAGTAATGTCTGGGGCTGGTGATTCCCGCCGAAATGGTGTGGTTGTTAGTAAGTAGAAGCGAGATCGCCCACCTAAATAACTCTCTGTAGCTAAATGCCAGCATTGATCTAATTAGATCAATGCTGTGATCGCAGCTTTTCCACTAATCCAACAACTTATACAGAGAATGCCAGTCGGAAAACAGCATCATTGAAATCATTATCACTGCCTCCCAAGTTAGCAGGTAAGTCTTCAAACCCAAATACATTATTGCCACGATCTTGCAGATGTATAGCATTATCTGGGTTAGCAGCACCAAAAGCAAAGTAAGCAACTATATCATCCCAGAAGTCAGCCGCGTCATTAAACGTGCCATCTTGTTCAGCGTTTTCATGAGCAATAAATCCGTCGAAGCCTAAATTAGCGCCATTAGCGATCACAAAGGGTGCGTATAACCGACCGCCATTAAGCAGAACATCGCCAAACTCTTCTGTAGTGGTATTCAGACTGGAATCTCCTAATCCCCCTGCCAGAATTGTAAAGTTATTAACACGATGATCGATTGCCGCCCGCGCATAACCTAGATCGCTTGGTAGTAAATCAGCATTACCGTCACCGTTTGTGTCAATACCACCATCAGCATCAACTACTTCATATAAACCGATCAAGTTAGCAAAGTAAGCAGAAGTGCCTAAATCTTGTACATTGTCAGTTAAATTGGTAGTGATGTTAGTACTATCAGCAACAACAGTTGCGTCATAAACTAAACTACTAACTTGATTGTCTGAGTTAGTCGTAACGAGGGTATCTACAACAGTTTCATTATCAACGATGGTAACAGTTGCTTCTGTATCAGAGCCTAAGCTGTAATTATCAGTCTGAGTCAGTTGCAAGGTAACGGTTTCATTACCTTCTGTATCAGCTTGATCAACTGGAGTGAGAGTGAGTATAACTGAATCTTCACCTGCTGGAATTTCGACAGTATTGGCAAGTTGAGCGTAATCGCTACCGTTAGTTGCTGTACCTGCAATATTATATTGAATCGTTAAGGGGTTTGTGGTATCCCCTGTACGAGTTATAGTAAAGGCTCCAGGGTCGAGTCCAGTTTCGGCTGCTAGAGGGTCGCTTGCTGCGATCGCAATTATCGGGGATGTTGAATCAACAGTAACAGTAAAAGTATCCTCAACTGTCTGCCCAAGCAAGTTAGTAGCGCGTACAACAATTTCCGCATTTCCACTTTGAGACGGCTGGTAATCGAGAATTAATTCTCCATCTGTTATCGTTGGATTGACTAAATTAGGGTTCGAGTTGCTGACAACTGTAAAGTTAAGTTCATCAACTTGAGAGACAGTAATATTTTTGTAGCGAACTAAATCTGCGTCGCTATCAAGAGTCTGATTCTGTTGATTTAAATTGAGCGGTAAATTGGTGAAAGCGGATTGGTTGAAAAAATTACTGCGATTGCTGGCAGGTAAAGCTGCAATATCGTCAACTGCAGCCATATCCTCATCCGAAAGCACCTGACCAAAAACCGTAAACCCGCCATTTTGCTGATCGAGGTTGGCTGAGTTGTTTGCTAAATTAAAGAACCACTGGCTAGTAGCACTATTCGGGTTGTTGCCAAGTTTAGCAAAGGCAAGCGTGCCACGCAAATTTGATCGCAGAGACGAAAACTCGTTGACTACAGGGGGATTAGTTTCGATGCTGGAAACTGCTGCCGCGCCACTATTAGGAGTTGCCGCTAAAGCTTGTTCTAAACCATTAACAGTAAAACCGCCGCCTTGAATAACAAAACCAGGTATCGAACGATGAATAATCGAGTTAACATAATCGTCCGCCTCAACGTAGTTAATAAAGTTTTCTACACTTTCGGGCGCACCTTCTCCTTCCTGGTCGAACAATACTACATTGGTAATGCCACTATTAGCTGCATTGGTGTTGTACAACTCAAACTTAGCAATTTTTCCAGTTGTTAACGGGTCGTCAAAGCTATTAAATAAGTTAATGCTACTATCTGCTGCGTTGTTTACAACAGTCAGGTCTTGTATTGGATTAATAATTTTAACTGGCACTTATTACACCTTTGGATAACTTTTTCAGTTTTTTTGTAAGCCTTTAGCTTTTCGCGTATTAGCCGTCAGTTTACTAGGATAATACAAGTGTTCAGGCAACTATTATAACTACTAAAAATTTTAACTTTAAAATATATAGCAGTTAGCTTTTAGCAATTAGCTTTTTAAACAGCTTGCACTGTATTGGTTTGAACTCTAAAACTTGCCCTAAGCGCCTTGGCAGTTGCTATATAACCACTAGCGGTTAAATAATAGCTGTAACTTGCACATCAATTAGTAGTCATCTGACGGCTGAATTATTACGTTTTATTAATTTACTAATAACAATACAACCTCCACCCACAATTCATTCTATTCAATAGAAAAATATCAGATGAATTGAAAATAGGAGTAAGTATTGTTAATGTCAACTAAATATTATTTTAGATTATTTATAACTCTACACCCGGCATTAAAATAAATTTTTCTTACCTTAATAATCCTCATTTACTTTGAAATTGTTGTTCTAATTGACGATATTTAGGAATATCAATAATTTGCTCAAATTCATGGAAATCTACTAACTTGTTGAACCCAGATGTAGTTCCATGTTCTTTAAGTTGACGGAAACAAGCTGCGATCGCTTGTGTAGCTGCAAACAAACCTGATAATGGGAAAACGGCAATTTTAAAGCCTAATTTTTCTAACTCAGCACCAGTTAACTGTGGAGTTTTGCCACCTTCAATAATATTAGCAAACAAAGGTACATCTGGGAAAGCTGTGGCGATCGCCCTTAACTCATCAACTGACTGGGGCGCTTCCACAAACAACACATCTGCGCCAGCTTCATAATAAGCTTTACCACGAGCGATCGCTTCAGATAAACCTAAAGGCGATCGCGCATCAGTGCGACCAATAATTATTAAATTACTTTCACCCCGCGCCTGCACCGCCGCCCGAATTTTCTCTACCTGTTCTGCTGTCGAGATAACGCGCTTACCTTCATAATGACCACATCTTTTAGGCCATTCTTGATCTTCTAAAATAATCCCTGCGACACCTAATTGCACAGCCTCAGCTACAGTGCGGATCACATTCAACGGATTACCATAACCTGTATCCAAATCAGCAACTAACGGAATGCTAACTGACTGAGCCATCCGCCCAACACTGTACAGCGTTTCTGTAGCAGTTAAAAAACCATAATCCGGCTTACCAAGAGTTGAAGCAGAAATTCCAAACCCGCTAGTAAATACCGCCTCAAAGCCAACTTGTTCAGCAAGTTTAGCACTGAGGCAATCATACACACCTGGAAGCACTAAAATCCCAGGACGTTCAAGAATTTGTCGCAGTTTATTTGCAGAAGACATCATCAAGATAAGTAGCTGGGTTGAAATAAACGCTCTTCATTCCCGATCATAGGTCATTATTAATTGATAAGAGCATCAATTACAGCTTGAGCCGTTTTAGCGCTTGACTGTGGATTCTGACCTGTAATCAACTTTCCATCTACAACAATATGTTCGCTCCAGTTAGCTGTGGAAATAAATTCACCACCTAGTTCGCGCAACTTTGATTCCAGCAGAAATGGCATTAATTTATCTAACTGCACTTCCTGCTCCTCGGAATTAGTAAAACCAGTTACCTTACGTCCTTTAACAATTGGCGTACCATCAGCAGACATTGCTTGTGCGAATGCAGCAGGGCCATGACAAACTGCTGCTACTACTTTTTGAGCATCAAAAAATTTACTGACAACCTGACCTACCTCAGTATTGGGTAAATCATACATAGTTCCATGACCACCAGGGAAAAAGACAGCATCAAAGTTATCTAAATTAATGCTATTTAAAGGTTCTGTAAACTCTAAAGCTTGCAGTGCTTCACGATACTCTTCTGCTTGCTCGGCTGTTGGTTGGCTACGTGGATCAATGGGAGCTTGTCCACCTTTAGGACTAGCAATCGTGACTTGATAAGTCTGCTGACGAAAAATTTGATAAGGAATCCCAAACTCTTCAAACCACAATCCTGTAGGATGTTCTGCATCAATTTGGTTGTGGTTGGTAACAACTATCAGAATATTTTTTTGGTCACTCATCAATAATTCTCCAGGTGGGTTGTAACAATTGCTATTCTGGCATCCCACCTATATTTATCTACAGCGCCATAAGGCAGAAGGTAAGCGCTTGTAACCAAGTCTAGCAGGGAAATAAAGTTTGTTTCTTTTTTCGCTGCCTTGTTTTCCCCTGCCTCTTTAAGTTAGTATTTAAGCAAATCACTAGAAATTAGAAATTATTGCCCTTCTGTGTAAAATTTCAGGCGTTCATCATACATTTGTCGAAGTTGAGCCATCTTGAGGTGGCTTTGCCCATAGCGATTACATGGTGGTGGTATGCTTGCCCAGACAGTGCCTACCTTACAGGCAGCTTTTTCAAATCTTCTCGCAAGAATATCTGCCATTGCTCCCTTACGTTCGATAAAGTAGAGCGCCATCCTATCTTGCGATTCTGGAGAGAAATCGGGTAATTGTAGTCTGGGAGCTAAATAATCCCAGTTAAAGTCCATAATCTGATAGCGACCTGCGGCAGTAGAACAGATGCGTCTGCCACGTATTGCACTACATTGTTTGACTTTAGGATGGGTAGAAAAGTCGCTAAATGAGCCGTTAAAAACCAAGGTTGAGTAGCTACTAGGATCAATAGTCCCTGTCTCAGCCATACTAATTACATCTAGAAATGCCCTAACTTCTGGTGTAGTTAGTATGCTGTCGGTTAAATTCGGGGATGAGTAGAAACTACTGTTTTGAGGATGTTCTGGTTGTGGAACTGGAATAACTTGAAAACTAGGATGAGATGTATTAGTTACAGGTGTTTCATACACTGTTTGGGCGATCGCTTTTGGTGACATCCCATTTGACAGGACGATTAAAGAAAAAGCCGTAGAAGCTAAAGTGCTTGCCTTGATGGCTTTTTGTAAAACTAAACTAATTGCTCTCATGCCTTCCGTTTTTAGTGAGGTTCTGCCAGCTTTGTAAATTATTGAATTAATGTTTATGAATTTGCTGGTGTGGATCAACTTTCAAAACTTTACACTAATTTACGCTCTTGGCAATATTCATCAGTGAATACACCTAAAACCTGGGGAAGATGAGAGAAATTTAAATTATGGGGAGGCTCTGCCTCCAAGCATAGTTCCCAGGTTCAAGCTGTGAACGAGTAACCCTTAAAACCATGTAGAGACTAGCCATAGGGAGTCTCTACATTCATTTCTGAAGATGTTTAGTAGTTAACGAGATGGAGAAGCTTTTGGTTGTGGAGCCGGTTTAGCAACGCCAGAAGGTTTGGGAGCAACACTACTTGGTTCTGGTTTAGGTGTTGCAGGCTTCGGTACATTTTGTTTAGGTTTTGCCGCTGGGCTAGTTTTAGTTGTGGTTGGCGCTGCAACTGGGCTTTTAGTTGCTGTTGGAGAGGGCGATGCCGTTGGGCTGGGTTGTGGTGCAGTAATACTAGCAGGCGCAGTTTTTTCACCCAAAATACTCGCCTCACCAGTATCATATACACCCGCTACACAAGCAATCATTAATGTTGCTAAAGTCCCAATAAATAAAGCTTTCCAACCTAGTTCTGAAATATCTTTACGGCGTGAAGGAATTAAGGCAATTGTACCACCAACAAAAATACCAACTGAGGCTAAGTGAGCAAATCCTGATAGGGCGTAGCTAATAATTAATACTGCGCGATCGCTTAATTCTCCTGCCGCTCCTGCTCTACCTAATTCTTGATAAGGTGGAATTGCTGTTTCTAATAATCTCCGCCCAATAATTACCGAAGATTGCCACAATTCATTCCAGTCTAAAGAAACTCCGGTAAGAAATGTAAACGGTAAAAATAAAGCACCTTCAATATTTTGCAATGTTACAACTTTAAAAAAGTCACCCACTGGGCTAGGTAAACCAGCTAACCAACCAAAAAATTGATTAACTAAAGAAACTAATCCTAAAATTAAAATTAGTACTGCTGCAATTGAAACTGCCATTTTCACGCCATCTAAGGCTCCCACAATTGCAGCATCTAATGGGCTAACCCGCTCTATTGGTTCTCCGGCAACTGTTTCTTGTTTAATTTCTTGCTCATCTTCAAAATACTCTTCAAACTCATCTTGATCGTCGTAAGTTTTAGTTTTAGCACTTTCTTCTGTAGGAATTCCGCCTGCCGTCAGGGGAACTGTTGTTTCAGGAACTAAGATTTTTGCAAGTACAAAACAAGCAGGAATAGCAATAATTGATGCTGATACTAAATGCCCTAAAATATTGGGAAAAACAGGTTTTAAAAAACTTACATAAATTGCTAGAGTTGAAGAAGCAGCAGTACCAAAACAACAAGCTAAAATAGCAGCTAATTCACTGCGGGTCATTTTAGCTAAAAAAGGCTTTACGACAATCGCTGCTTCAATTCCTACAAAAATATTTGCGGCACCACTAAGGGCTTCTGCTCCACTTAAGCCCATTGTTCTGTAGAAAATTTTAGCAAAGATATTAGTAATTACTTGAATTACGCCAATGTTATATAGCAATGCCATCAAACCTGAGAAAAAAATCACAGTTGGCAATGCTCGAAATGCAAATATATAACCAAGATTAACTGCTGGAATTTCTCCTGGGAGAGGAACAATATTTCTGCCAAAGACAAATCGCGCCCCTGTGTCAGCAGCAGCAAATACACTGTCTAATAAGCTACTAAAACCTGCTAAGGCTGCTCTAGTATAGGGAAATTGAAAGACTAAGAATCCTAGTACGAGTTGTAAACCAATCCCCCAGATAATCACTCTCCAGGGAATAATTCGCCTGTGTTCAGAAAATAACCAAGCGATCGCACACAACCCAAAGATGCCCAAAAACGAGATGATATTCAACAAATATGGAATAACCATAAGCGTAGTCCTTAATTTAATGAATGCTTACCAGTTTCTTGTGATGGAACATTAACTAATTAGTAGCTTGATCCCTACCTCAAGAAAGATGGCAGAATACACCCAAGACAATAACTCAAAAATACGTGCGACAAAACTACCGCAGCCCTACAATAGGCAGAGAATAACAAATGTAGCTAAATTTAAGATTTTTATACACTGAAAGAGTCACTTGAGGAAGTGTTTTTCAGAGCAATTGCTGGTCAAGATGGCTTATTGATAGGAATTATAAAACGATGGATGCTTTTAGCCCTAACCCGCCCCAATGGATCGAGTCTGCCACTCATGCGACAGAATTTTGCTGCCCTAAGTGTCGTTCAAGTGTTACAGAGGCATTGCGGGTGTGGATAAATCGGCGATCGCCCGTAATTACAGATGATTATCGCCGCAAGTGGCAAGAATTTTACGAATGCCACTGTGGTTGTGCTTGGTGGGGTTGGAGTAGCGATCGCCCTCCCTCAGAATTTGCCAATCGCGATCAACTAGATCAACTAGATGATTTTTGATAGTTATTTTATATAACTTAGCAATAGGAACAATTCTATAGCCAATGGTTATTAGAACCATTAAATCCCTTAAAGTGTAAAAGATGAAAGCAATCAGCACGAGTGCCATCTTGCTTCTAGTGCCAAAGCTGTGCCAAGCGCGAAGCCAGATACTTTTGCTGATACCTTAATAAAATCCGATAGCCGCCCATAGGATAAGAAAGGCATGCACCTAAGTGAAATAAAACATCCCAATCAGTTGCACGGTTTGTCAATTCGTCAACTTGAGCAAATTGCCCGTCAAATACGCGAAAAGCATCTTCAAACCGTAGCCACAAGCGGCGGACACTTGGGGCCAGGATTGGGTGTTGTTGAGTTAACTTTAGCTTTATACCAGACTCTCGATTTGGATCGCGACAAGGTAATCTGGGATGTCGGACACCAGGCTTATCCGCACAAGTTAGTTACTGGACGTTACGATCGCTTCCACACTATCCGGCAAAAAGACGGTGTTGCAGGTTACTTAAAACGGTGTGAAAGCAAATTTGACCATTTTGGTGCTGGTCACGCTTCTACGAGCATTTCCGCAGCATTAGGGATGGCACTTGCTGGAGAGCTTAAAGGAGAAAAATTTAAATCCGTAGCAGTCATTGGGGATGGCGCACTGACTGGCGGTATGGCATTAGAAGCAATTAACCACGCAGGACATTTGCCGAAAACAAAGTTGCTGGTGGTGTTGAACGACAATGAAATGTCAATTTCGCCCAACGTCGGCGCAATTCCGCGATATTTAAATAAAATGCGCCTTAGCGCCCCAGTACAGTTTCTCAAAGATAATTTAGAGGAACAATTTAAACACATCCCCTTTGTCGGCGAGTCTTTGACCCCAGAACTAGAGCGAGTCAAAGAAGGGATGAAACGTTTAGCCGTTCCAAAGGTAGGGGCAGTATTTGAAGAACTCGGCTTTACCTATATGGGGCCTGTAGATGGTCATAACTTAGAAGAACTAATTAACACCTTTAAGCAAGCACATACAATCACAGGGCCTGTATTAGTTCATGTGGTAACAGTAAAAGGTAAAGGCTATGCGATCGCTGAACAAGATCAAGTCGGTTATCACGCTCAATCTCCCTTCAACCTCGCCACTGGCAAACCAAACCCATCTAGCAAACCAAAACCTCCCAGCTACTCTAAAGTTTTTGCGGAAACTTTAATTAAACTGGCAGAAGAAAATCCCAAAATTGTTGCCATCACCGCAGCAATGGCAACTGGCACAGGTTTAGATAAATTCCAAGCCAAACTACCAAAGCAATATATTGATGTTGGTATTGCTGAACAACACGCCGTTACCTTAGCTGCTGGTTTAGCTTGTGAAGGAATGCGCCCCTTAGCAGCAATTTATTCTACTTTCCTACAACGTGGCTTCGATCAAATAATCCACGATGTTTGCATCCAAAACTTGCCTGTTTTCTTCTGTATGGATCGGGCTGGAATTGTCGGCGCAGATGGCCCTACTCACCAAGGAATGTATGATATTGCCTACCTACGTTGCATTCCTAATATAGTGCTAATGGCTCCCAAAGATGAAGCCGAACTTCAACAAATGCTCGTCACAGGTATTGAGTACACCGATGGCCCCATTGCCCTACGTTATCCTCGTGGCAACGGTTACGGTGTCCCGTTAATGGAGGAAGGATGGGAAACATTACCTATAGGTAAAGCGGAAATTCTGCGCCAGGGCGATGATGTATTAATGTTGGGATATGGATCGATGGTTTACCCAACAATGCAAGCTGCCGAATTATTGAGCGAACATGGAATTGAAGCTACTGTAGTTAATGCCCGCTTTGCTAAACCTTTGGATACAGAGTTAATTTTACCTCTAGCCCAAAAAATAGGTAAGGTTGTTACTTTAGAAGAAGGTTGTTTAATAGGTGGCTTTGGTTCTGCGATCGCAGAAAGCTTACTAGATAACAATGTTCTCGTTCCTCTCCAGCGTATAGGTGTACCCGATATATTAGTAGATCATGCTACACCAGAAGAGTCTATAGCAGCTTTAGGTTTAACGCCTGCTCAAATTGCTGATCGAGTAAGAACAGCTTTCTTTAGCCAACAATTATCTGCTGTAGGTACTTAAAACCAACTTGTCACAACCACAGTCCACCAAGCATTAAATTAGTTAACAATTATCAGTTCATTAATAACTGATAATTGTTAATTTATAATTGATAATTGATTATGATTACACTTAGTACAAATCAGGTATATCCCGTTATTTGGAAAGAAGATCGGGTTTTACTGATCGATCAAAACAAATTGCCAACCGAGTATACATTTGTAGAAATTAGTCGCAGCGAAGATATGGCGCAAGCGATTAAAACTATGATTGTCAGAGGTGCGCCAGCAATTGGGGTTGCAGCAGCTTATGGGATGTATTTGGGGGCGCGGGAAATTGAAACAGATCAACGAGATGAGTTTTTAACTCGTCTTGAACAAGTTGCCCAGATGTTACGGCAAACTCGTCCGACAGCAGTTAATTTGTTTTGGGCGATCGCGCGGATGCAAAAAACTGCATCTGAAACTCTAGGAGCAGTAGACTATCTTAAGCAGGTAATGCTGGAAACTGCTAAAAAAATCAACGCTGAAGATATACAAACTTGTCAAGCGATCGGCGATGCAGGACTAAAAGTTTTACCCAACAAACCAGATAAACTGTGCCTTCTAACTCACTGCAACGCTGGAGCATTAGCCACTGCTGGTTATGGTACTGCATTGGGTGTTGTGCGTTCTGCTTGGCGTGCAGAGCGTCTGGCAAGGGTTTATGCTGATGAAACCCGCCCCCGCTTGCAAGGAGCTAGATTAACATCTTGGGAATGTGTACAAGAAGGAATTCCTGTTACAGTAATTACCGATAATATGGCGGCTCATTGCATGAAGCAAGGTTTAATTGATGCTGTCGTTGTAGGTGCCGATCGCATTGCCGCTAATGGTGATACTGCTAATAAAATAGGCACATATAGTTTAGCAATTGTTGCTCAGGCTCATAATATTCCTTTTTTCGTTGCTGCACCTTTATCTACAATTGATTTTGAATTAGATAACGGCAACAAAATTCCCATTGAAGAACGTCATCCCTCGGAAATTTACCAAGTTGGCGATACTGTTATTTGTCCAACTGGCGTGGAATTTTACAACCCAGCTTTTGATGTTACCCCTGCTGAATTAATAGCAGCAATTATTACAGAACATGGGGCAGTCCCACCCAATCAATTAAAACAATTTCAGATCAATTAGTTCGTTCGTAGTTGGTTTAGCTAACGGGACTTAAACAAACAACACCAAATAAAACGCTTATAATTTAGAGAGCGTAAAGATTCCACGTGGAGGAATCCCTATGAAGGAAACAACTCCCTCAGCCATGCCACCATGCTTTGAAAAATGGTGTAGTAGGTTTGATGATGTTTTGAGCAATCAAGCCCAAAAAAAAGGGTTTAGGCACTATGTAGGTGGATTATTAGGTGAAAGTGAGCGAAAGAACCTCACACAGATGTCAAATAACGCGCTCCGGTGTGGTTTACCACAGTTTGCAATTAAAATACATAGCTGGATTAGCCAAAAATAGGAAGGTTGTTTGTCAACTGCAATCTGGCAAAGAAAAAGTAAATACACGATTAGATGATTTAGCTAAAAGGTTGAAACAAGAGGCGTTTACAGCCATCCAATTACAACTAGAAATTCCAAGAACAGTATGGGTAGCAACAGTAGAAGTAGAAATATCAGCTTTAGATGAGACTAGGACAGTAGCTATCGTTATGAATGCTGCTAATTTATCTGAGGCGACAGATGTTAGTTATCTGATTACTAATGTTATCCCAGAAAAAGCTACTTGTGAATGGATAATTACAACTTACTCCCAAAGAAATTGGGTTGAAGTATTTTATCGTGAAGCGAAAGGATGGTTAGGTTTAAAGGAGTATCAGGCAAGAAGTATCAAAAGTCTTCATCGACATTTAATCTTAGTTTTCTGTGCCTATAGTTTTATTATTTGGCAACAATTGACTGGAGGATTAAGACGGCGCTGGGCTAATAAACCTTTAAATACATTTACTGAAGCTTTATCTGCCTTTAGAACAGCTATATCTTATCGTTTTGTAGGTTGGCTACAGGAGAACACAGACGTATTTGCTTTACATCTAAAGCGTTTAGGGTTTGTTTGGGCTTGAACTTTGTTCAAGTCCCGCTATTGACGGGGTGACAACCCCGTCAAAGACAAGACTGAATAAGGGATGCAGCTTTTAAACCTCTGTAAAAATTTAAGCTTTTATTTGGCTTTAATCTCATTAACTCGCAAACATCTTTAGTGCATGA
>JAESGO010000099.1_pt1 | contig 38620 bp, 28 predicted proteins | sample 9269701 | NCBI WGS metagenome assembly JAESGO01 (sample SAMN15720690, study PRJNA650881) | algae metagenome | isolation source: Hormoscilla sp. CMT-3BRIN-NPC48 and co-occurring heterotrophs from... | place: USA: Clark Mountains Wilderness, California | collected 2010-04-18 | reverse complement strand
TTAGAAGCACTCAATAATCTCACAGTAGATCAATTGAAGGCGCTGGCAAATTTATTGTCTAGCGGAAAAATTCCGACACGCAAAGCAGAACTGGTAAGCTACATTCACCAGCAATTACAGGGTGAATCCCTTCAACGCCTGTGGTCACAGTGCGATTCTACTCAACAAGCGGTGATTTCTGAAGTAGTACATTCCCCTGATGATCGCTATCAGCCAGCACGTTTTGTGAGTAAGTATGGTCAAGAACCAACTTGGGGAACAGGTGAGAGCTATTCCTACAATTACAAGCCATCAATTCTGGCATTGTTTTTTTACACCTATACAATGCCTGCTGATTTGAAAGCGCAGCTGAAAACATTTGTACCAGAACCGGAACCGACGCGGATTCAAAGTGTCGAAAGTCTACCAGCCACACTTTTACGCACTGAAAAAACCTACGATTTTACTACTCGTAAACGGCAAACAAACCCGATTGAACTACCACTGCATTCACGAACAACAGAGCAAGTTGCACGACGAGATTTGCAAACTGTCCTGCGATTGGTAGATTTGGGCAAAGTTACCATCAGCGACAAGACTTTTTATCCTACGGGTGCCACCTTAACAGCGATCGCAGAGGTACTGGAAGAAGGAGACTACTACAGCGAATGGACAGAAACTCAATCGCCTGGAGGTTGGCAGTATGATTACCCAATTGGACATATCAAGTCGTTTGCCTGGATCATGCTGTTGCAGGTAGGTAAATTAGTAGAATTAAGTGGCAAGCGTTTAGGATTGACCAAAGCAGGGCAAAAGGCATTGAATGAGCCAGCCGAAAAGACGCTGCAAACGCTTTGGAAAAACTGGTTAAAAAATACGCTGCTGGATGAATTGCGACGGATTGATAGTATCAAAGGACAAACAGGTAAAGGTAAACGCAGCCTAACCGCTGTTGCTGGACGACGTAGTAAGATTGTTGAAGCTCTCAAAAATTGTCCGCCTGGGCAATGGGTAGAACTAGCTGAGTTTTTTCGCTACATCATTGCAGCAGGCTATGAGTTTGAAGTCAGCAGAAATCCTGAGAGTTTAACAATCTCAGGTTATGGGTCGCTGTATGACTCTGATTTTGTAATTTTAGAAGCACGATACATTCTCTGTTTTCTATTTGAGTATGTCTCTACTCTGGGGTTAGTAGATGTAGCGTATATCCATCCCGATGATGCTATCTTCAATTTTGAAAAAGATGTGCATCTGGATTTCTTTTATCAGCCATGTTTGAGCCGCTACGATGGCTTAACTTATTTTAGACTGACTCCATTAGGGGCATATTTCTTGGGTTTGAGCGATCGCTACGTACCTATAACTCTGCCCCAAAAACAAGTTTTACGAGTGCTGGCGAATTTAGAAGTAGTCGCAGTGCAACAACTAACTCGCGCTGATCGCTTATTCCTAGATAATTTTTTGCAACCGATTTCCGATTCAGTCTGGCAATTAGAGCCAAGTAAATTGCTTGATGCAATTGCTCAGGGACGCAGTGTGGATGAACTGCGACAATTCTTAATAGCCAATAGTAGCGAAGCACTACCGCAACCTGTAGCACAGTTTCTATCGGATTTAGAAGTACGAACGACCAGCTTGCAGGATTTAGGTTCTGCTCGGTTAATTCGCTGCACTGACACGGCATTGGCGACATTGATTGCTAATGACTCTCGCACTAAAGCCTATTGTTTTTTAGCTGACCAACCTCAAACTATCAGTGCAGGACTTGCTTGTTATCTAGTTGTACCAATTGAAACTGAAACCAAGTTTCGTAATGCCTTAAAGAAGTTAGGTTACAGCCTTCCTGTTTAGATGAAATTCTTATGAGCTACATTCCAGAAAATGCTCTTATTATCCAAAGCGATCGCTCAGTGCTGTTAGAAGTGCATTCACCTCGTGCCGCTGCTGCCCGCTCGGCGATCGCACCCTTTGCCGAATTAGTTAAAAGCCCAGAACATATCCACACTTATCAGATTTCGCCCCTGAGCATCTGGAACGCACGAGCGGCGGGAATGGCAGTAACTGGGATGATTGACGCATTGCGAGAATATGCCAAATATCCCATGCCTGATGCGATCGCACAAGAAATTTCTTCATTGGGCAGCCGTTATGGGCTGACGGTGATTGAACGAGGCGACGGATATCTGTTGCTAAGAATGGCAGATTTAGCCCTAGCAGAGTTACTCAGTCGCAATGAGGGCGTTTCAAAATTTCTCGGTGAACGTCTCTTGCCACTGGTTTTTCAGGTTAATGCGGCCCATCGCGGTGTACTTAAACAAGCATTATTAGCAGCGGGTTATCCCGCCGAAGATTTAGCAGGTTACACAGAAGGCGATGCCTTGGCGATTCAGTTACGCTCCAATTGCCTTACAGGTACGCCCTTTCAGTTGCGAGATTATCAGAAAGAAGCGGTTGAGGTATTCTACCAGGCAGGGCGAGTTCATGGTGGCAGCGGTACGATCGTGCTGCCTTGTGGATCTGGGAAAACTATGGTGGGACTGGCAGCGATCGCTGCCGTGCAGTCAAATACGTTGGTACTCACCAGCAGTCTGACTTCGGTGCGGCAATGGCGACGGGAATTGCTAGATAAAACCACATTACCAGAGGATGAGATCGCCGAATACAGTGGGGAAAGCAAACAAACTGCGCCTGTTACACTGGCAACTTACCAGATAATTAGCTACCGCAAGAGTAAAAGTGGGGAGTTTCCTCATTTTCAATTGTTTAATGCGCGCTCTTGGGGCTTAATTATTTATGATGAAGTTCACTTGTTGCCCGCGCCTATTTTTCGCATTACTGCCGAACTGCAAGCACGTCGCCGTCTGGGGTTAACCGCAACTTTAATTCGAGAAGACGGTAGAGAAGGAGATGTTTTTGCGCTGATTGGCCCCAAACGCTATGATGTCCCTTGGCGCGAACTTGAAGGGCAAGGATTTATTGCGGCAGCAGAATGTACTGAAATTCGTGTACCGCAAGATCCTGAACGCCAGATGGAATATGCTTTAGCAGAGAAACGTCATCAGTTTCGCATTGCTGCTGAAAATCCGCGTAAGTTGATGGTTGTTCAATCTTTGTTGCATCAACAAATTGGACACCGAATCCTGATCATTGGTGAATATTTAGATCAACTTAAGGACATTGCAGCACTCACAGAACTACCTATCATCACTGGAAAAACCTCACAAATTGAACGCGATCTCCTTTATCAACAATTTCGCGATGGCAGTATTATGGGACTCATCCTCTCGCGCGTTGGTAATTTTGCTTTGGATTTACCCGATGCCGATGTACTAATTCAAGTGTCTGGTAAATATGGCTCAAGGCAGGAAGAGGCGCAGAGATTAGGACGGGTTCTTCGTCCCAAAAACGATGGTCATAGTGCTCAATTCTACACCTTGGTTTCTCAAAGGACGTGTGAAGAAGACTTTGCTCGTCATCGCCAGTTATTTTTGGCAGAACAGGGTTATAGTTACCAAATTCAAATACTCACATGAGGCTTTGTGGTCATTAGTGATGCTGTTGGCGAAGTCAGAAAACACTCTTGTTTGGGTAAGTTAGTTCAGCAATGACTTTTAATCAATTCCAGAAAATATTGTGTTAAAAGTTATAACTAAACAACCAATTGTTAAATCTAAATAAACAATCTTTTTCTTGACCAAATATCTCGACGAAAAGAATCTACATGGCAGAATAAAAAGCTGGCTACCTTCAGATGTAATTGAACCACATTCGGAAACAGTCCCTGGTTTAAAAGTAAGTATCGAAAGTTATGCTCAAAAAACCTGCCAATTTTGTAATAATTTGTGATTTTAGGATTTTCTGGAAAAATGATAAGGAAATTATGATTTGGGTATTCTAATAAGAGCGTACAGTTATCTCTTGGGCAAGCAGGAAAAATGAACTCGTCAGAAGCATTAACACTGGCTAAGTCTGGAGACTCTCAAGCAATCACGTTTTTACTCAACCGCAGTCTTCAACCAAAAGGGATTGCTGCTAAGACCAGTTTGAAAAATGGTTGTTTGCAGGTAATGCTAGAGTCGCCTCAAGTGCCCGATCAGAAGGATCTATCGGAGTGGCTCCAAAAGGTTTTAATCAGCCTAGATTCACCTGTTATCCACAGCGTTAAACTTTATGGTCGTCAGGCTGGAGAGGATTTTCCATCCTGGAACCAGCAATTCCAGTTGCCAGTGAATTCAAGTCAAAACTTGGAATTGCAAGCTCAACGGGGAGACATTGTAGCACTAACTAAATTATTGCAAAGCTCTCTTGAAAGTCAAAAGGTATTAGTAAAACTGAATCTTAAGGATAGGGAGCTACAAGCGTTACTGGAGTCTAAAAACTCTCCTAATCAAGAAATTTGTGTTGATCTAGTACGTCAAATGCTTCTTGAGCTTAAGGTTGATTGTGTGGCTAAGGTGAAGCTTTACGGAAGAGAAACAGGAGAGGATCTGCCGGACTGGCATCAAGAGTTTGAGTTACCTCCATCTGCAACGAGTATAAATCCTAGTACAGAAAGAACTCCCTTATTATTCGCTCAGGCGGTGAAATTGACCCACGAGAGGACAGGCGCTCGGATTCTAAGTTGTATTGACGCATTGCATACCTCTACCGGAGATGTGGACAAGGCAGTCCGGCTACTAAATGCATCTAGCCCCATATCAGCTAAGAAAGAAGCAACTCCACCTATGACGTTGACTACTAATGTCAGTCAGGTGATGCCACTAGAGCCAGTAGAAATAAACCTTTCCGAAGAAGACAAGATACAGTGTCCTCGTTGTAAAGCAAGTCAGTTCTCTGTAGACAAAAGGGGCTTTGGTTTAGGTAAAGCTGCGACAGGAGCAGTATTACTAGGGCCTGTTGGCTTGTTGGGCGGCTTTATGGGCAGCGATCAGGTCATGGTTACCTGCTTAAAGTGTGGTCATCAGTGGATTCCCAAAATGAAGGAAGTAGAGATTAAATTAATGGGTGGCTTTGTGACATTGTTTGCCCTGTTTTTTTTAGGACGGTTGATTCAATATTGGTATTTAATACCCATAGTTTCTGGTATTTCTATTGCTGCTTACATCTACAAGGAGCAGGTAATTATCCCAGAAAAGATCAATGTCTTAAAGAAGTGTAAGTTGGTATTAATTAAGGGAGCTTCTCAACCCTACGCTATCTTTTTAGGGGTGAAGCGGGTTAAGGAAAAAGTTTCATTATTAAATCAGACAATTCCAAATTTAAGCTCAGTAGAAATTGAAAAAAATAAAGCCTTTGTAGCTATCCCTATTTTGAGTGATGAGGGTGAGGTGCAGATTGAGTATAATTATTACGACATTGCTGCTGTTGAACCATTACAACCAGTTGCGATCAACAAGAAACTAGCTCTTCGCTCAATTAGTAATCTTGCTCCAATAATTGCTGATTGCCAAGCTACGGAACGAGAGAGTGAGACACTAGACAAAAAGTATTTGGAAATGACTAGGCTTGCAGGGTTAGTCTCAAAATCTGACCTATATTCAAACCAGTTGGATATTTATGAACGAGGACTAGCCCAACTGGAGCTTCTCTTGCATAAAACAGACGAGCTAAATAAGATTCATATGAACTTAATCAAAGAAGCACTGATCGCCAATAAAGTTAATGAGTTTGAAGCTAATACTCTTTCAAGCAGCCTATATTTTGAGTTAGAGTCTCGCTACAAGCAAACAAAGGAAGAGTATCAAAACATGAAAGATACAACGAGAATATATTTTGATTTAGTAAATAAAGCCCAAAAACTTAGTTAGAGGCAAAGCATTAACCACATCGGAAATGCTCATTACCAGTAACTCCCAAGTTTTGCAAGTTGGAAGTTAATCGGCGGGGGTAGCTGAACCTTGATCTGAACCTTGGGGCTGAACCGCCCTAGAAACGGGTTGTAATTGTGTTGGCGATAATACCATCTGTTACGCCCTTGAGTAGCAATGGAACCATTTTGTTTGAATTGCGTTGTAGGTAATTGTTTATCACTAGCAGAAATCTCATTAACTAATTGAGGACTAATGGGATTCAGATGTGCGAAGCTCTGCGAGCGCGCTGGCGCTATCGCGTCGTTGTAGCATTGCAGATTTTGCTGGTACTGAGGCTTAAGAAAAGTGCTTAAACTTTCAAGGTCAACTGTTTGACCTGCCTGATCTGCCCATGCTGAAGTTTCCAACAGTGCGGTAAATAATTCCTTGAATTCTACTAACTTTTTAGCGGGTCAGAGTTATATTCTGACAGTGAAACAGTAGGTCATCGGGTTGAAAATTAAGAAATCTCTATCTATTCATTATTAATTTTGAAAAATAGTTCGCGGTCAATAAGCGCGAACTACCTGAAACTTCGCTCCGGATCTACCTTTGAATACCTTGTTCTGCTTAGACCCTTCTTTTGGTGCAAGATCTCATTATAAGGCTCTGTTTTAAGCTTTAAAATATTTTTGACAGTTCTGAGATCGCTCTACATCAGTCATATGTAACCCAGGGCATTTGAAATCACCTATTAGTGCGGGAAACACGACTAATTATTTTACGGTTTACTTCATATATTTACGCTTTGGCTTTAACTAAATTTTAATTAGAGAGGATAAGTAATAAATAACTCTCTCACCTAATCATCAAGTGACTCGTCAAAAGTAATTCAAAGATTAAAGGTTTTACTTAACGGGGGTGAACAACTAATGACTATCGTTCGCTGGAAACCATCCCTGGAAACAGATTCGCTTCGTCGCCAATTTGACAGGCTATTTTACGACTTAGATCCAATTAGCTTTGACTCCTTTAATCTCTATCCAGAATCTACTATTTTTCCTGAACTAAAGATTGAAATAGAAGAAACTGACTCTAGCATTCTTGTTAGGGCTGAAGTTCCAGGTATAGATCCTAAGAATTTAGATGTTGAAGTCAGCCCATACGCTGTATACATTACTGGCGAGAATCGCTACGAGAAACAATCCGAGGATAGAGGTTACGTGCGATCGCAACTTAGTTATAGCAAGTTTCAGCGTGTAATTCCAATGCCCGCAGAGGTGAAACCTCAGCAAGTTAAAACTGAGCTAAAAAATGGTGTTCTGACTTTGAATTTACCAAAGTTAGACTCAGGAGATCAACAAGTATATAAAGTCAGGTTAGCTCAATCTGAGCCTCAAATTATTGCAGGAGAGGAAAAATTCCGCAGTCGTAAAGGTTTGCAAGCAGTAAGCCAGAAACTTAAGGCAGGAATGAACAAGTTGAGTGAGTGGTTGAATCAACCGCTCAAGCTACCTAGGTGGTTCAGGTTCAATAAGCAATAGGCAATCAACTAACGATTTCTGACCATCTAATTTCTTAAGCTTTTATTTATAAAATCCCCTTTCCTGGCTGAAAGGGGATTGCTTATTAGTTATATACTTTATAAATTGCTAATTAGAATAAAAACAAAATAAACTCTGCTACCAATTTATGATCGGGTGCGGTAAGTATTAATTATTGGGTAGGGTTTCCCTCACTAAGCTAATTTTGAACTTAGGTAGCCTGTAAATAGAGCAGAGTAAAAACTTCTGCTAATAACAAACAAAAGTTAGTGATTGTAGAAGATTTCGGAGGAAAGAAACCTATGGCACTACTACGTTGGGAACCATTCCGCGAAATTGAAACTTTACGCAATCAGTTCGACCAACTGTTTAACGAATTAGCCAGCACTAATCGCGAATCTGAGATGGGTTGGATGCCCGCGTTGGAAATAGAAGATCGCGATCGCCACTTGATGCTGAAAGCACAAATGCCTGGGGTAGATAGCAAGGATTTAGATATCCGCGTCACACGAGATACTGTTTACATTGGTGGTGAACGCAAATATGAACGGAAGCAAGAGGAAAAAGGATATTTCCGCTCGGAATTCCGTTATGGTAAGTTCCAAAGGACAATTCCTTTACCAGTAGAGATCCAAAACGATCAAGTCCAAGCAGATTACAAAGATGGGATTTTGACGTTGACTTTACCTAAAGTGGAAGCAGCGCAGCATCAAGTAGTTAAAATTAATCTGGGAGAACAAGCGATCGCAGGTTCACAACGCTCTTCAATAGAAGCTGGTTCTCAAGAATTCAAACAACACGCTGGTGATGAAAGTGTAGCTGAAGCTAGCCAAACACCTGAACCTGCACAAACTACTTAATTCCTTTTTCAAACCTGTTCACAAAAACACAGGCGGTGAAAAAACTTACAGTTTCGTTGCTTGGACATTAGTCTTTCTCCAGTAAATTTCTCTGAATTTTCTAACTAATTAAACACCCCGTTTTCGAGCGTGAAAACGGGGATCTTATTATTTATTTTCTTGATTTAAGGATGATAACTTCATCCGCCGACTTTCACGAAAAATGGGTACTAATGCTGGTGCTTGCGTTTTAGGATTGTTTTCTTTCAAGGTTTCAACTACTTTTGAAAGTTGTGCGATCGCACAAGCAAAATATATCTGGGCTTAAATTCAGTAACATTTTCTTTCATGAAAAATCACCGTGATGAATTAGTACTCGATAGTTTTTAACGTTACGCAACTTTGTTCAGAATTATTATGAAGTTTTGATAAGTTTTAACCCCTATTAACACTGCGACAACAGATATATTAATGTAATGTAATTTTTTTTATAATACTAAATAACAGGTTTTTTGAAACTAGCAACTAGGCTGGCTTTTACTTGATAGATTTAAGTTGATACACACTACCAAGTATGAATGATTACGACAGGCTGTACTGCAAACTTTATATTGATTGTGATGTCAACATAAATGAACTCGTAGGACTCATTGCTAAATTAACATCAAGTCGGATTGAACAGTGGAGCATTAGTACCCCAGAATGTGAAATTGACGTGAGAAATAATGATGATTTTGACAACAAGCGCAGTAAGTTTCCTGATGGTTTTCTCTACTATCGTTTTTACCTCGATATAGAGAGAACCGAGGGTACGGAGCGAGGTTCATATATAGAGTGCATATCTCGACTGCTAGAATATTTCTGGTTACTCAGTTACAAAGCCATTGCTGCCTGTGATTTTGAAGAAGAATTACCTAGAAAAGGTGGGTATAATTGGCAAGATAAATGTAGCGATCTGCAATCAAATTAAAAGTTAAAACTGTAAGAATTTTACACTGTTATAACACCATCATCAATAGTGCGATCGCGTTGCACTCTATAAGTCAGTTCGCACATTCAATATTAATTAAGTGTTTTATTAACAACTGCTTGTTTAACTAACTGAGGTTTAACGGAAACTAATGAACAAGCAATTCCTATGGTAGTTGCACCGACAATTAACAGAAAGGTTACTGATTTTTTCATTAACTAACTCTTTTCTTTACAATAACGATGTTAATTGTTTTTATCAATAAAAGTGTTACAATCTTTGAAGCTAAAACAAGCCTCTATATTTGTAGCGCTCGCATCTAAAGTACCTCTCGCACGCGGTACAAACTTCAAAGAACCGTGATTTGTATACGAATAACTGTTAAAAAGTGATAAATTTACAGCCTTATTTACACGACGATATAAGCCACTGTACACACAATGCAAGCCGGGGCTGAGGCGTGTTACTACTATGCTATTTCAGGCGCGTCCAAGCGAGAGTAAAATTTCTCTCACTAACACTTCTGGCTCCACAGGTTTTGTGATACGAGTTTGAAATCCGACCTGAAGTGCCTGAGTGCGATCAATTTCTGCGGCATAGGCAGTCAACGCAATAGCTGGAATCATTCCACCGTGCTGAAGTGGTCTCGACCGAATTTGCTGGAGTAGCATATAGCCGTCCATCTGAGCCATTCCAATGTCACTCACCAGCACATCGGGAATCGATTGTTCCAATGCTTGCAATGCTTCTAAGCCAGAAGCAACGGCTGTCACATGAGCCCCCTGAAGTTCTAACAAAAACGCTTGAAACTCACGGGTATCTGGCTCATCGTCTACCAGTAAAATTTGAATGCCCTCTAGTGGTAGTCCGGCATCTGTTTTGGTCTCGGTAGGTTCAGATACAATCGATGCTGTCTGTTTCATCACTGGCAATTGCACAATGAAAGTTGCGCCTTGCTCTTCACCCTGACTCTGGGCCGACACTCTTCCTCCGTGCAGTTCCACAATTTGCCGCGCGATCGCCAAGCCCAATCCCAATCCTCCAAACTTGCGCGTGGTGGAACCATCCTCCTGTCGAAAATACTCAAATACGTAAGGCAAGAACTGCGGATTGATACCTTTACCCGTGTCGATGACTCGAATTTGAGCCAGTTGATTCAGTTGCCTCAGTTCAACCGTTACCTGTCCACCTGCAGGGGTGAACTTGACCGCATTACTCAGCAAGTTCCAGACGACCTGCTGTAAACGGGCAGCATCACCAGAAATCGGCGCAACTGTATTGTCAAGATCGAGCTGTATTTTAATGTGTTTCGCCTCTGCTGCCAAACGCACGGTTTCAATCGCCGCAGAAATGACGAACGTCAAACTAATGGGAGTCGCTGTTAGCGACAGCTTGCCTTGCATAATGCGGGAGATGTCAAGTAAGTCTTCAATTAGCTGTGTTTGGAGTTTGGCATTGCGTTCGATCGTTTTTAAGGCTTCGGCTCTGCGGGCTTCATCGAGTTTGCCGTTTTGCAGTAGCCGCGTCCACCCCAGGATCGGGTTCAGGGGCGATCGCAATTCATGGGACAGTACTGCCAAAAATTCATCTTTGATACGGTTAGCAGATTCGGCTTCTTCTCGCGCTGCCTGTTCGCGTTTTAAAACTTGTCTGCGTTCGGCTTCAGTCTGTCGCTGTTCAATCAAATCGGCAGCTTGACGCGCCAACAGATCCAGAAAACGGAGTTCTTGCTCAGTCGGACGGTGGTGTTTACGCCAATGCGTTGAAACCATACCGATCGGTCTGCCGGAACGGGAGAGCAGTGGCGTAGACTGGGCACAGAGATAGCCAGCGTTGACGTGCATCCGTAAAGCACCACAGGGGTCATCGCACTCTGGCATATCAAAATCAATGAAGGCGCGAGTACCTCTGAGCAAGGCAAGGCCACAGGAGGTGTTTGAACTTGCATTCACTCGCTCAAAATGGTCGATTATCGTTTGGTCAAAGCCTTGGGATGCAAGCAAGACTAGCTCTTGCGTCGCTTTGTCTAAGATCTGAACGGTGCCCGCATCGGCTCGTGTCAGAGTGATGGCAGCCGCCATAATTTCGTCGTAAAACACCTGGATGTTGTCTTCAGCGATCAGTCGTACGCTCAAGTCGCGCAATAGCCGAGTATTTTCCAGGTCTGTGGTGATGATGGCTTCGGCTTGTTTGCGATCGTGGATATCGACCGATGCGCCGAACCAGCGAATGATTTCGCCCGTTTGCAAATCTCGGTAAGGCTCAGCACGCACCAGAAACCAGCGATAGCTTCCCGTTACAGAACGAATCCGGTGTTCGACTGAGAAAATGCTGCCGTTGCGTCGCGCTTCGTCAAACGCCTCCATTGTGCGATCGCCATCGTCTGGGTGAACAAAGCTAGCCGCCACCTCAGCCGCCGTTGTCGGTTCGTAAGGAACGCCCGTGTAGTCGCTCCATTGCTTGTTGAAGAACTCAACCCGCCCTTGTGCATCCGTAATCCAAACGATTTGCGGGACGGCATCTGCCATCAGTCGGAACCGTTGCTCGCTCTCACGCAACGTTTCTTCTGCCTGTTTGCGTAAGCTGATGTCAATCACGGAACCAATAAATCCCTTAAATTTACCATCGACTCCAAACCAAGGGCTTGCCGCATCGATCGCCCAACGATACTCCCCGTCTTTACATCGCAGCCGATATTCTAACTGAAAAGCTTCATAACGCTCGTTCGCAGTCAGGAAAATGGCTTTAGAATCTTCAAAGTCCTCTGGATGAACCGCATTCAACCACCCAAACCCCAAGCCTGTTTCTTCAGTTTGACCTGTAAACTCATACCAACTTCGGCTCAGATAGGTGCAATAGCCCGTAGAGTCAGTGACCCAAACCATAACAGGGGCATTGTCTGCCATACTGCGGAATCGCTCCTCGCTCTCGCGTAGGGCGGTTTCGGCTTGAATCTGGACGGTGACGTTATTGAAATAAACCGTAATCCCGTTTGCGGCGGGGTAAGTGCGGACATAGTACCAGCAATCGTGGTCGGGGTAAAACGTCGTCACTGTCCCAGGCACGCGATCTTGCATTGCTCCATGATAGATGGCTGCCAATTCGTTGCCGACGGCACCTGGATATTCTTCCCAAAAGTTCTTACCAATCAGGTCGCCCGGTGTCCGATCGAGCAACACTTCAGCCGCTCGATTCATATAAGTAAACTGCCAGTCTCGATCTAAAGCAAAGAATGCTTCCTCAATGCTTTCCAGAATGTTTCGAGTCTTCTCCTCGCTTTCGCGCAAGGCAGCTTCCGCTTGAACTTGCTCGGTGACATTTCTAAAGTAGACCGTGATTCCGTCTGTGGCAGGATAGGCGTGGGCTTCATACCAACAGTTATGGTCAGGATAGAACGAGGTAAAAGAAGAAGCAACCCGCTCGCTGGCAGTTTGGCGATAGGCTCGCTCGAATTCCATGCCGACGGTGCCCGGATATTCTTCCCAGATCACCTTGCCGAGCAGATCGCCTGGAGTCCGATCAAGGATGCGTTCTGCCTGTGGATTCACGTAGGTAAACCGCCAATTTTGGTCAAGCGCGAAGAATCCGTCGGTAATGCTCTCCAAGATATTTTGGCTCTGCGCTTCGCTTTGCAGCAAAGCGGTTTCAGCTTGCTTGCGATCGCTAATATCTTTGAAGACGATCGCTACTTTTTTGTCTTCCGGTTGTCCGGTGCGGCAGGCATAAACATCAAACCAGCGGTTCATCGGTACAGAACAATTTTCAAAGCGAATGGGTTCACCCGTTAAGGCAACTGAGCCGTAGGTTGCGAGCCAAAAGTCTTCTATATCTGGCACTAACTGACGTGCTGTTTTACCGACGGCTTGTTGCAATCCGGTTTGCTGCTCAAACACTGGATTAATTTCTAAAAAGCGGTAATCAACTGGCGTGTCGTTCTCATCAAACAACATCTCGACGACGCAAAGGCCCTCGTCAATCGACTCAAACAAGGTGCGATATTTGGCTTCCGACTCGCGCAGGGCTGCTTCGACCAAGGCACGTTCAGCGGCTGCCCAGGTCTGTTCTGCGGTTTCTTCAACCAGTTTGACTTCGGTTTCTGTCCACTGACGCAGTGTGGATTGTTGAACCGCAAGCAGGGCAACGAATTGATTGTTTTTGATCAGCGGCACATCAATGTGTGCAGCAATATCAATCTCACGGTATCTCGTCTTCTGGGCATCCGTATATTTTGGATCATTGGGAATATCGGTTACAACTTGGGTGTCCCCAGCCTGATGATCAGCAGTTAGGTTGCGTCGGTAGTCCTCTAAACGGTATCGTCCGCTCAACTCGGCTACACCATTGGTGTAGTTGCAATGAACGACGACCTCTTCACCAGCCGATACCACTTCGATGTAAATGACACGACTTGCCTCTAAAGATTCGCCCAAAATGCGAGCGGCGATCGCTTGTATTTCTAAAGCATCGGTGAGCGGGCGGAGGGCTTCTGCCAGTTTGACTCGGAACGCATTAAGCTGATTTGCCGCCTGTAGGACAGCAAAGTTATCCTGAAGATCTTGAGCGTCTGGCTGCGTCTCTTCGGGGGATTTGGTTCGATCAAGTTCAGTTAGTAAAATTTGCACTGCCGTTTTTAGGTCGTCTGACCAGGTTTCGACTGCACCCAATGGCGTTTGCGACCAATCGTGCGTTCGCAAAGCGTCTCCGAAGGAGTCTCGTAGCAACGCCCCTAACTCACCGCCACTAACAAACAACTTCTCTGCCATTGCCCTCGATTCCTCTGCCCTCATGCGTTTAGTTCCTTATGAAAAATATTTTCCTCGCATGGACTGGCAGCGTTCTCGTACCTTAGCATCACTTGATTCCGATAGCTGATTCAAAAGCATCTCAATTTGCTTTTGAGCTAAAGGAGAGGGAGTGGCATGACCATTTTCCCAGCGATTAATCGTTGGGAAGGATACCCCAAGGTGAACCGCGAACTTTTCTTGGGTCAGCTTCACGGTTTGTCGGAGTTCTCGAATCAATTGACCGATGGCTGGCTGTTCAATACCGACGTATTGCTGATGAAACGCCATAGCTCGCAGACTTTATAAAGTTCTTTATTCTTAACCTTGGCTTGTTTTGGCAACGAAGTAATATCCCTCAAGACATAAGCCTAAAAATTATCTGTAAAACTTAGGTTCTACTGGTACACTTCAATTTGCTCCTGCTAACGCAGAAATATAGCACATGAATGTGTACCAATGTGTACCATAGTGGAAGTGGTACAGAGTAGACAGTTATGGATTCAAACATTATTAAGTTCAGACTATCCCCAGACTTGTTGCAACGGCTAAATTCTGCCAGAAATGAGAATGAAAGTTTGCATCAAGTAGCCAAGCGCATTTTAGAAAATGGTTTAAAGAATGGCACACAGTCAGAACACACAGAAGCAAAAGTGGTACATATACAGCCAGCTAATGGTACACAAATACAAGACACACTAGAAGATATTAAGGCAGAGCTAAAAACTGAAGTTATAGGAGAGGTAAAAGAGTTACTTGCTACTTACCAAGATAAAATCTCAAAAAAGTTGACAGTCTGATAGATGAGCGTAATTCTCTCAGGCAGAAACTCCAAGAACTACAAAGTCAGCCAATGGTATCAACTGAACTCAAGAAACTGGATCAGGAAGTTGATTGGCTCACTTGTGAGGTTGGCGATTTAGACCTAGAAAATCAAAAATTAACTGAGAAGTTGGCAGAATTACAGTCAACACAAAGACAGGAATCACTAGAACAAAGGGTTATATCGAATCAGTTGCATCAAGCGCAGAATTCACTAGACGAGATATTTTCAGGAGAGTTAACAGGATTAAGAGCAGAGCTATATCAAGCTCAGAGGCAACCAACTGAGCCAACTATTGTCCAACTGCCAGAACCCACAGAACTGCTCAACCAATTTAGAAAGAAGTTACCCAAGTCTAAAATCAGCTTGCGTGAGGTTGAGTTGTTGCTAGAACTGCTTTAAATGTTAGCCCCTGCTACCAATAGGCAGTAGACGCAAATAAAAATGATGTGTCGCCCCCGCAATTGAGCGACAGTTACAGCGTAACAGTTCTAACTCTTATAAAAAGATATCTTTCAGACGGTAATTTCTCAATAAAATTGAAAACTTATTCAATTAAACGAAACTTCTTGCGGAAAGCAGCCTTCTCTAGTTGTGTCTTAGCTTAAGAAAAAACACGGAGATAAAAACCATGAAAAAAGTAATGTTGGGCTTAGGAACTGCTTTAGTTGCATTAAGTATGGGCTTACCTGCAATGGCTGCAACTACTTCTAAATATCAAGTTAAGGGAGAAAATGCTTATGCCGATTTTTATCAATATGATGAGTGTAGTTCTACGGGTGTATATGTTTCTGCTGCTGACAACGTTACTAAAACGAATGGTGCGCCAACTGCTCAAAAATACGCTTTCCTTTCATACTCGAGCTACAACTTCTGCACTGGTGCATATTCATCTGGTTACGGTTCATCTAATGATTTTACATCCACACTCAGCAAACAACTTGATTCAGCCAATTTAAAGGGTACATTCGTCGTTACCGATTACTCTACAGGCACTACAAAAAATGCGGATGTAAATATTAATTGGACTGGTACAGGTGATGTTTCTCGTGGTAATAGCCACTACCGTTATCAAGGAGCAGGTTACTCATCTAGCTATAGATCAATTGGTTCTTCTAGACAGGCAAATGTGTCCGGTAGCGTAACTGTAGATGGGACAAACATACTTTCGGGTTTAACCGGATATGGTAATCTTAACTCTTCAACTTCCGCTTCTCTAGAGATTATCAGACGCTAGGGACTAAGTAGTTGGGAAAGTTGTTGTGTAAATAGATGAACACGAGCGCAATTTTCCCCTTTCCCTTAAAAGCAAATACCAAAGCCAAATTACCAAATAAAAATTTACTTACTTATCTAATATCATATCCGCTCTCATTACCCGTAATAAGAATTGATTGACTTGTAGGGGCAGATTAAACCAAGATATTGATCAGTAGCAAGTTCAATGATGCTTTTGCCCGCAATCGAAGAAGCGAATGAATATTAAAAAGACTTGTGGGATAGCATCAGTATTGCGAACACAAACATAATCCACAATGCCCCCATGTTAAAAGTAAAAGCAAGCTCGACTATTAACCGTTAAAGCTGTTAAAAATGTTAAAGTAAAAAGTAATAAAATTACAGCCTTGTTTAGACTGCGATAGCAGCTTTTATTGTTTATAATATTAAATAACAATCTATTACACTAAGCCGCTAGGCTTTGTTGCCTTACCATGTAGTTAAAGGAGTTAGCAAGGGTATTTAGTTCTTTAATACCGCTAGGTTTTACAGTTTGATCTAAGTTGCCAGATGCCATTGCTTCACTTGTCTGGCTGAGTTTTAGAATTGGTTTGGTAATCCAACCAGAGGTAAATAACCCGATCGCACAGGCTATTCCTAACGCCCCTAAACATAGATAGATTGTGGTGGTATTGTTGGCGTTGATTTGTGCCATAAAGACGCGCTCCGGGACACTCACCACGATTAACCAATCCAACCCATACTGGTCGCGCCAAGGTTTAACTGTTACATAGTGTGGTTCTCCTTGCAGGTCAAACCGCAGCTTTTTTGGTTTGGTAATACCTTGCAAATTGTTGAAGCTTTGCTGAAGTTGTTGAGTAATTCCCTGGATAACAGGGTCGGGACTGTCAATTGCCTTCAAACGCTTGATTTCCCCATTAGTAATAGTAAACGGCTGCTCTTTACTAGAATTGGCAATCAACATTCCATTGCGCTCTAGAATAAATATCTGTCCTGAATTACTGACATCTATTCTTTTTAAGAAATCCCCAAGCTTTAATAGATGGATATCTGCTGCAACCATCCCTAGTAGACGATTTTTTACATCGTAGATAGGGCGACCCACCGAAGCCACAATATAAGGATAATTAGGATAATTTATGCTATATATCCGCGACCAAACAGTTTTTCCAGCTTTCAAAGGTTCTGTGTACCAGGATTCTTTGAAGTTGTTCCACTCATAGTCTGCTATCTTAGTCGTAAGATTACCCCGATTATCTGTTGCATAACTGTTAATTTTATTAGGCGGCTTGCCATCCCAATCATCGATCACAACAGTTTTGCCGTCATAGCGTCCGGCTCCTGCACCAGCACCTGTAGTTAGTCCAATACCAATGTATGTCAGGTCGTACGCCTGCAACTGATGCCAGAAATACTTACTCACAGTTTTGCGATCGCGCACATCCAGCAATCCCATCTGGATCGCGTCAGCATCCATCTGAATTATCTTGATTGGAATGGACAGATAGGAATCCAGATGTTGATTTACTGTACCGCTAGTTCGCTCCATCAACTGGTCTGCTAGGGTGTTGACTGCTTTCTGACCATTTTTAAATGATAAATATCCTACTAACCCGACCGCTGCAAAAATTTGTAAAACAAACGGAACAATGAGTAAAAGTTGTAACGGAAGTTTTTCATTACTCTTGGAAGGACGGATTTTCATAACATATTATTTATATAATCAGCAATATCTATGTATGTGAACTATACATTAAAAATTGCTCGGATTGCTGACTAAGCGAAAATTTTTTCTTATAAAAATTATCTTTCAATTGTAAACAAGTAGATATCCATAAAGGGACTGATCGCACCTTGATAATTTTGGGTAATCGCCTCAAAGCTACTGTTGATCAACCTGCCATCGAATTGATTAGAAACTGTAGAGAATTATCAAGAAAATTGCAGCTATAAAATAATTACACTTACCTATTCCAAGAATGATGTTCTTATATTTGGAACTAGCAATCGTTAAGAGGGGGGGAATTGCAACTTTTTCCTTACACAAAGCATTATTATGTCTTCTTCACCATGCTATCGGATTCTCGTTGTTGACGATTTAATGGACAACTTAACTCTGCTGCAAACCATCTTAGAAGCAGAAGGGTACGAAGTTGAACTTGCAGAAAGTCGTAGGGGAGCTCTAAATCTAGTCCAGGCTTCACCTCCTGACTTGATACTGCTAGATATTCTGATGCCCGACATGGATGGCTATGAAGTTACACAGAAAATCCGACAAAACCCAGAACTCCCTGACATTCCCATTGTGTTACTAACTGCTCACGAAGAACTAAATGCTGTTGAAGGTCTAAACCTTGGAACATTAAATTTTATTCGTAAACCGATTGATTTTGATGAACTTTTAGCAAAAGTAACAGCTTTTTTACGCTTGAAAGAATGTGATCAAGAAGTTAATCAAGTTGGTTAAGTGTAATAATTTACCCGATAGCTTGTAATAGTTAAAACTGTTAATAAATATTTATATTTAGAGAAGAAAAATGCTAACAATCTTAGTAATTGATGATGAATCACCACTTAGAGATAATCTGATTGAGTTTCTAGAAATTGTAGATTTTAATGTAGTTGAAGCCCAAGATAAAATTGCAGGTATTGAAGCAGCTATTACACATCAGCTTGATCTAATTATTTGCGATTTAATGGTGCCACAATTTATAGGATATGAGGTATTAAAAACTTTACGAACTGAACCAACTACTGCTAATACTTCTTTTATCTTGCTCTCAGCAGTGGCAGAGAAAAATGCTATTAAAACTGGAATAAGTTTAGGTGCGGATGCTTATTTAACCAAGCCTTTTAGTATTCATGAACTGCTACAAGTGATTAAACACCAACTTGAGATGTAAGTGACACAGGTATTAGATTAGCACTAGCACTAGATAAGGGTAAAACTGAAAGCTTGAGTAAATCTTGATCCACTTGTTCGTAGTGTCTCAATCTGTTTTAACTCAACTGTTTAAAGTGAATTTGCTTTTTAAAAACAAACTCGCTTGTTAGAAGTTAAAAGTGAATTCAATTTTTAGTGTTAAGAAATATTTCGCCAACAGTATCGTATCTCGGCTCAACGCCTTATTGCCCTGCTTTTGCTATTTTTCTAGTGCAAAACCTGAGTTAAAGCAAGTTTTTATCTAAGTCGAGTTAGTCAAATAATAAAACTTTAACTTAGCTGCTTGTAGTGAACTATACACTTGATTGTTGTGATAAGTCCCCCTAAAGAGTTTTTTGTAGATTCCCCTGAAGACGGAGAATTGCAGCGACTAAAGTCAATAATATGAGCGTGTACAGAGTTATTGAGGAATCTCAAGGCAGAAGTTAAAAGCAGTCTATTTGCGCCTTATAAAACAGATATTTAAATCACGCACTTGCCAAAGTTGAACAAAGTGGCAATATGTGGGGTATTTTTGTGCCTTACTTCAGGTTAATGACCACTTGATCTTTAATACTTAATTAGATTTACCTGATTTTTTATTTCTCTGTTCTACCAATCACACCATCACCCTGTGGCAAAACCTTTCCTTGTAGATGCCACAAAGGATGCCTGAAATTTTCGCACTTTAAGAGATTTGTGCTGCTTGTAGGTCACTGGCCATACCTGCACTGACCTATTTTAATTTTACCTCTTTATCACACTTATTTAACACATCCAATGGTTAACTTACTCAAACCACCCAGTGTTTCAAGCTCTCATCTCGGTACTGTAACCGCTTTGTGGAGAGAACAGTCTCCTTACGATAGGAGGGCGCTTAATACTGGTATCGTCCATTTTGGGCCTGGTCGTTTTTTTAGGGGTCACCTCGCCTACATAATACATAACTATCTTGCACAGAAAGGATCTCAAGAACAGAGATGGGGAATTTGTGGGGTTAGCCTCAAGAGCCAACGCACTATGACGAGGTTGAAACCGCAGAGATTCCTTTACACTTTGACCAAACACTCTAGTTGCGCTCAAAATCGTGAGGAAGCAGAAGTTATCGGTTCTATTAGGGAAATTGTCGATGGTAGAGAGAAGTGCGAGTATGTGCTGGAAAAGATGACATCTCCCTCTGTGCATCTTGTGACTCTGACAATTACTCAAGGAGGCTACCATCTAGATAAAAGTTTTAATCTCGACACAGGGAATGAAGACATCGCGCACGATCTGCGAAATCCTTCTACTCCAACCACTGCAATTGGTTTTATAGTAGAGGCGCTGCGCCGACGACGCGATCGCGCAATGACCCCCTTCACTACACTTTCTTGCGACAACCTCCCAAGAAACGGGGATATCCTGCAAAAAGCAGTGCTAGCTTACGCTGATCTGCTTGATCCAACTCTTGCAGAATACATCAGGGATAACGCAACTTTCCCTAATACTGTTGTAGACAGGATTGTGCCTCAAGAACAGGAATCCGACTATAACTACGCTAACCGACTGTTGCAGGTTCGCGATCGCGCACCAATTGTAACAGAACCATTTTGGCAGTTTGTCGTGGAAGACAGCTTCACAGGCGATCGCCCCAACTGGGAAGATGCGGGAGTGATTATGACTAGCGATATCACTCCCTTTCTACATATGAAGTCGAGATTCTTGAATGCAGTACACTCCTTCATTGCCTGTTTAGCTGTAAGAGCAGGTATAGAGTATATGCACGAGGCGATCCGGCTACCGGAATTCCACTTGTTTACTCGGCGGCTTATGGATGACATCGCCGCAGCAACGCCAGTGCCGCGCGAGATGTGTCAACAATATATGGAGCAAGTGTTACTAAGGCTGAGTAACGAGGATCTTCCCGATACTACTGAGAGAATCTCTTCAGAGACAGCGAGGAAAGTCGGCAAGTATATATTTCCGATACTTGAGGATGCTTATAGCCGTCATGTCAGCATGAAGCGGATTATACTTCCAGTTGCTGCGTGGCTGCTTGCAGTTAGAGATGAGGCGTGCGAGTCTGGTCAACCCTATCATGCCAAGGATACCCAAAGCGCAATTACAGCAATTCAACAAGGCGCAGTGATTAGCGAGATTCTAGGATTGGAGAATTGCGAACATACACAGATCGTAGATCATGAATGCCACCAAGCTTTACGAGATCTCCAGACCGACGGACTATTGACTACGCTTAAGAATTATAGTGAGGGAGGTCTTTTAAATGAAACCGCTTCAGCATGATAAGGTAGTGCTTTTTGATCATGATGGAACTGTAGTTGACAGTGAAACCATAGCACTTAAGAGCGCGTGGAGACTGACAGATGAAGTGGCTCGTGAGTTCCCTGGCGCTCAACACTATGAGCTTGATGAGTTTGTGAAAAACTTCGCAGGGAAACCTTATAGGGAAATACTTAAGAAGATCTACGCAGACGCATTAACCAATCTTAATGAGCGTGATATTGATAAGTTAGTGGCTGAAGAAGAAAAAAGAGCGATCGAACGGCTGAGTGTAGATGCCAAAGCGACTTCAGGAACGCTGGAAGTGCTGTCTTACTTGCGTAATGACGGATTCAAATATGCCCTAGTGAGTAACAGTAGCTTACAGAGACTGAGTGCTTGCCTGACTGCTGCTGCCCTGAGCGACTATTTCCCCAGCGAGCAGGTATTTAGCGCACACGACTCTCTCCCCTTTCCGCGACCCAAACCGCTTCCTGATATTTACCTATATGCAGCGAAGTTTCTGGATGCTGAAGTTTCGGATTGCGTGGCAGTTGAAGATTCTCTCAGTGGGGTAAAAGCTGCTGTTGCCGCAGGAATTGGGCAGATTATCGGTTATGTAGGGGGAACTCATATCACCGAGGATGAACGAAGCAGCCGTGCCGATGCTCTTCAGTCGGCTGGTGCCGAGCAAGTGATCGAGCGAATGCACGATCTGATCAAGATATTGTCAGCAATCCCAGTTTAAAGATAAACGGCATTGACAGCGATCGCTTGATGCCGTTGATCTTGACCAGGCACAGTCGCTTTAACACAAACAAGATGAACAGCAATACCAGCACAGGCTCAACAATCAAGCTCAATGAAGCATCCCTGGCTCGTTTACCTGGAAACGTGCGCGTACCAAAGTACGATCGCCATCAAATTACTAATGGGATTGTGCATATTGGGGTGGGTGGATTTCATCGATCGCATCAAGCGCTTTATCTTGATGATTATTTCCATCAGAATCCTGGTAGTGATTGGGGAATCTGTGGTGTTGGATTGCTGGACTACGATTTTGACAGGCGAATGCGGGATGCGCTTCTGTCCCAAGATTATTTGTATACCTTAATTGAGCGATCACTAGAAGGAGATCGCGCTAGAGTCATCGGTTCGATCACCCGATACCTGTTTGCACCAGACAATCGTCAAGCAGTTATCGAAGCAATGGCAGCTCCGGAATGCCGAATTGTGACTCTCACGATTACTGAAAGCGGCTACTACTACATTGAAGGAAGTGGCAATTTCGATGTCAACCACCCGACGATGCAGCATGATTTGCAAAATCCTGACCAACCAATCGGGACATACGGTTTTTTGACAGCCGCACTCGAAAAGCGACGCAAACAGGGATTAGCACCCTTTACAATACTGTCCTGCGACAATATCCAGGGCAACGGCAACATGGTGCGGAAAATGCTAACGACATTTGCCCAACTGCGCGATCCAGATTTAGGACGTTGGATTGCTGAATACGTTGCCTTTCCCAACTGCATGGTTGATCGCATTACTCCCCTCACAACCCCAGCAGATATCAAAATGGTTGGGGAATTTGGTATTGATGATGCGTTTCCATGCGTCGCGGAGCCTTTCATTCAGTGGGTAATCGAAGATAGCTTTTGTGCAGGCAGACCCGATTGGGAATCTGTTGGTGTTCAGATGACTAAGGATGTTCATCCCTACGAGATGATGAAAATCCGGCTACTCAATGCCAGTCATATGCTGATTGGCTATCTCGGCTCTCTGGCAGGTTATAACTACGTTTATGAAGTCATGGCTGATCCCTTGTTCCAGCAAGCAGTCGCTAACTTGATGGACGAGGTGACACCAACGCTCCAACCCGTTCCTGGGATTGATTTAGACGAGTATAAAAAGACTTTAATCGAACGGTTTTCCAATCCTAAAATTCGCGATCAGCTTCCACGCCTGTGTCTGAATGGATCTGCCAAAATTCCTAAGTTTGTTTTAGGATCGCTCCGGAATAAATTACAACTTGGAGGTGCGATCGATTACCTAAGTTTGACGATTGCTGCTTGGTGTCGGTACATCAATAGTTATGATGAACAAGGGCAACCTATTCCGATTGATGACCCATTAGCAGATATCCTCATTCAACGCGCCAGATTGAATGAATTAGATCCCAGACCATTACTCAGCATCTCGGAAATTTTTGGAGATTTAGAACAGTCGCCACGTTTCGTCGAAACCGTTGCTGACCAGTTGCGTACTTTACAGGAGTTCGGTGCTAAAGGAACCCTCACCCAATTCTCGCAGACATAGTAATGGCACTATCAGCTTAAATAGCAATTATTTCCTTAATAAAGCAAATAATCTAATTTTAACTTTTAAGTAGGTGAGGACTAGCCTGATGCTGCTTGGCATAGATTTAGGAACAGGCTCTGCTAAAGCATTGCTCTTAGCGATAGACGGAACCGTTACAGGTGAAGCATCAAGCTCCTATCCTGTTCATTCTCCCCAACCTGGATGGGCTGAGTCGGAACCAGGCGATTGGTGGTTAGCTGCTGCAAAGGCTGTTAGGCAGGCAGTGGGAAATCACGCTGACCAAGTACAGGCGATCGCACTTTCAGGGCAAATGCACGGTGTTGTCCTAGCTTCGGATTCGGGTCAGCCCCTACGTCCTGCTATCCTTTGGGCAGATACTCGCTCTAGTGCCACACTTAACACTTATCAGTCCCTCGATGCAGCTATTCTAGAGCGATTGGGCAACCCGATTACAGCAGGCATGGCTGGTTCCACCTTGCTGTGGCTAAGAGAACACGAGCCTACTGTCTACGCCCAAGCGCGTTGGGTACTTCAGCCAAAAGATTGGCTACGGTTACGGATGACTGGAGAAGTGGCAACAGAACCATCTGACGCTAGTGGTACATTGCTTTACGATGTTGTCGAAGACAACTGGGCTTGGGATGCAATTTCAGCGCTAAATCTACGTTGTGATTGGCTACCCAAAATTATCCCCTCTAGTGCGATCGCAGGCTACCTAACAACTGTTGCTTCTGAGCATCTTGGCTTACCTGTGGGCTTACCCGTTATCGCTGGTGCTGCGGATACGGCAGCGGCGGCACTTGGTAATGGACTACTAGAACCTGGTTTAGTGCAACTCACCATTGGCACAGGCGCTCAAATCATTACACCTCGCTCCCAACCAATTATCGATCCTCATGGTCGGACACATTTATATCGAGCCGCCATACCTAACGGGTGGTACACCCTTGCCGCTATCCAAAATGCTGGGTTAGCCCTGGAGTGGGTGCGAGGTATCCTTGGGTTGAGTTGGCAGGAAGTCTATACTAAAGCGTTTTCTGTTCCCCCAGGATGTGAAGGCTTGACATTTTTGCCATACCTCACAGGTGAGCGAACTCCGCACCTTGACCCATATATACGTGGGGCATGGGTGGGGCTGGGACTTCATCACACACAGGCGCACATGATGCGGGCAGCTTTAGAGGGAGTTGCTTTTGCCTTGCGACAAGGTTTAGAGGCACTTGAGGCAACAGGTTTTCAAGCAACAGAACTGCGTTTAGCAGGCGGTGGAACGGCAGAAATGCCTTGGAAACAATTACTAACTGATGTATTGAGAATACCCCTCTATGCAACTATAGTTGCTGCTGCTTCTGCGCGTGGTGCTGCTCTACTGGCGGGTATAGGAATTGGTGTATTCACCGATACTAATGACACACTGAAACTGGCAGCCACGCCAACGCTTGCTGCAACTCCCCAACCAGTTGAACCAGCTATAGAAGAGGCTTGGATGCGATATCAATCCCTTTATCCACAACTTAAAAACTCTGAGAAAAGTTAATATGTCTGGCGGGAGAAGAATTAGAAGGTATTTACAAATTAATTCTTAAGGTAAGACTGTTTAATATCAGTCAAATAAAACAAGTATTTTTACTAAAGAATAGGTAGATATTACATGAATATAGTAGGTGGAATAAACCTTCCTAAATCAGCCGATACTTCTGATTTATACATCCAGTGTAATGAATCTGCCTCTATAAACTACCAGGAAGATGATAAAAAAGTTGTCTTAAGCCATGGTGGAATTGTATCTTCAAATTCTTACTTTAATTCCTTTTACGAAAGATTTTATACTAAATATACAAGTCTTAGCTCTATCTATTATTTGCTAAAACTTGAAGGAGATTTTCAAATTTCTGTTTACAGAGAAGTTAATGGAGAGCACAACAGAGAAATTATTTCTGAACAGGATTTTGAAAAATGTCAATTTTCAGAACCTGTAAAAATCTTACCAATAAATCTTATTCAAAATGAAAAAGCTGGCAGAATATATTTTGAGATCACCTGTTCTAGTGAACAAGGTGCATTTAAAGAGGCGTGGATAGCAACTGATGAAAATAAAACTAGAGAAGTATCGTTAGCAATTGTCATTTGCACCTTCAAAAAAGAGGATTATATAAAAAATACATTAACCAGGATCTCTCAAGATAAATTACTGCAAGCTAAAAACTTCAAAGTATTTGTTGTTGATAATGGTAGAACTTTAAACGAAGCTGATTTCAGAGAGCCAAATCTGCAAATTTTTCCCAATATAAATGCGGGTGGAAGTGGTGGTTTTACTAGAGGGCTAGTTGAAGCTCTAGAGGAGAACATCTACTCTCACTTTTTGCTGATGGATGATGATATAGAGTTAGAAAGTCAATGTATTTATAGGTTATTTTCTTTGCATGAGTACGCCAAGATTGATTTGGCAGTAGCTGGCGGACTGCTAAATTTAGAGAAAAAGCATATGTTATATGAAGCAGGAGCAACGTATAACGAAGATTCTAAAACTAGAGGATTTGCACCTGGGTCATTAACTGCTGTTAATAATAATATTGATCTACGAAGTTCTAGTTCTCTCAACAGGTTGCTGGTGGAAGAACATATAGATTATGGAGGATTTTGGTTCTTTTCTTTTTCTAGAGAAGTTGTTGAAAAAATTAAATTACCACTACCTTTATTTATTAAGGTAGATGATATAGAGTTTTGTTTAAGAATTAAAGATTTGGGCAACAAAATAGTAGCTTTTCCATCGCTAGCTGTCTGGCATCAACCTGCTTCGGCAAAGAATTTAAATTGGGAAACTTATTATTATATCCGTAATGATTTAATTACTTATGCTATCCATTATTTTATAGATTATATGGATACAGTTGAGCATTTTACAAAAGTAATACTTCAGTCTTTATCAAGGTTTGATTATAATCATGTAGAGATGGTTATAAAATCTTTTGAAGATTATATAAAAGGGCCAATTTTTATTAAGAACTCTGAGCCGGAAGTTTTGCATTTAAACATTTTAAAGCTTAGTAAAAGCTATGATAGCCAAAATCAGATAGATAAATTAACTGCTATTAACCTTTTGACTAGGTGGTTTAAAGTTGCTGCTGAAAGTAGTAGTCAATGGTCATCTGTAAGTAGTGAATGGAAAAGTGCTTCAAAGGACATGACATCTACTATATTTTGGCAGCGATATCTTGGGTTGAAAAACTAAAATTGAAAAGTTTATATACTTGCAATATTGCTGGCCGGACATAAAAATCAGGAAGAGAATGCCCTCTCAACAGCCACTTAGAAAAAATTCCGAAGTGATGTCCAACCAAGCGTCTGATCGTCTTAAACAAAATGCTGAAAAAATTATGCGGATCTGGGAGAAGCGGGCGCGTGATCAAGTCAGTGCATCAGCGCATCAAAATTCTCTGGTCTTGCAAGATTCGCTACCTCTGTATTTAAACCAACTGGTAGATGAACTCTCAAATAGAATTGTCAGAACATCTGCCCGCATCACAGCCGACGAGGTAGAAAGTACGCGGATTGGCAAGTTGCATGGGCATGAACGGGCGGGGTATGCTGACTACTCCATGAGTCACCTGATCTTCGAGTATCACCTCCTGCGTGAAGTAATCTTTCAAGTTTTAGAAGAAGAAGCACCTTTAGGAGTGCAGGATCGAGATATTATTATCCGCTCTATTGAGCAATCCGTTAATGACGCGGCCACTCAATTCTCCGCGACGCTGCAAGATATTCAAGAGCTATTTATGGTGACTCTAACTCACGACCTCAGAGGGCCTCTTAATGTCGTAAAAATGGGAACTCAACTAACTCTACGGCGGCTGGAACGAGGAGATACCCATGCTGATGTGGCGACGAGGATGCTTGCTGCGGTCAATCGGCTAGATTCGATGATTCAAAATCTGCTTGATGCGAGTCGGCTGCGGACAGGACAGAGCTTAAAGATGGAATTTGTTGAATGCGATTTAGAGGTGCTAGTTCATGAGGTAGCAGAGGATTTGAACTTCGCTTATGGAGAGCGGTTTGTTGTGATTTCTGATTCTGAGATCAAAACGAAATGCAGCCGTAAACAAATACAACGAGTGATTGAAAATTTAGCAATTAACGCTGTGAAGTATGGCGCTCCTAATACGCCGATTACACTTACGCTCCAGCAAACTGAAACGCAGATCAACCTGACTATCCATAATGAAGGCAATCCCATTGCCCTAGACGCTCAATCAATCCTATTTCAACAATTTCGTCGAACCATCTGTGCTGAAGAGCAAACTGGCTGGGGATTAGGATTATTTTTGGCCAAGAGCATTACTGAAGCGCATCAAGGGACACTTGGGGTTGAAAGTGCAGAGGGCAAGGGGACAAGCTTTATTATCCAGTTACCAAAGGTGACGGCGTTTGAGGAGCATTAAGAATCTTGGCTCAACTGCCATTTTGAGAAGCTACACCAGCAGTAGAAACACTAGCTGAAACTGTAACAGCTACTCAATCCACTCGTAGATTACCTAGTGATTCATTTCCATCAACATCCCTTGGCCATGCAGTAAAAAAGCTGTAGACCCAAGTAAGTCATTGGTAACTCAGAGTGGATTAAAACTATCGGCTTTGCTTCACCAGAGCAGCAATTGTCTTGACTAACACAAGTGGATCAACGGGTTTGGCAAGATGCCGTTGAAACCCTGCGGCCATTGCCTGCTGAGAATAGATGTCTCCGGCATAAGCGGTGAGTGCGATCGCGCTGACCTGTCTACGATGGTTGAGTGAAAGCGATTCGCGTTGTTTCTCCTCAAAGAGTCGCACCTGCTGCATCAGCATATAGCCATCAGTATTGGGCATTCCAATATCACTAACCAGCACATCGGGTGGAGATTGGATGAAGAGTGCCAACGCTTCATCTGCCGAAGTAGCTGTAATAACATTGGCTCCAGCTTGCTCCAATACAAAGGCGACAAACTCTAAAGCATCCGGCTCATTATCCACAACTAAAATTTGAGTACCCTGTAAATCAAAAGCACCCTCTTTTATTTGACTATCTTGCCCCTTGTTGGTTTGGGCAGGTATTAGCGGCAATCTCACCGTGAAAATTGCACCCTGTCCTTCACCAGGGCTTTCTGCCCACACCGTTCCACCATGCGCCTCAACAATTTGACGCACCAGCGCCAACCCTAAACCCAGTCCCCCAAATCGGCGGGTAGTTGCTTCATCGGCTTGTCGGAAGTAGTCAAACACATAAGGCAAAAAGCTGTGAGGAATACCAACGCCTGTGTCACTCACCGTGATCTGAGCTTGGCTATCAAGCTGACAACACCGCACTTCAACCCGCTTTCTTTCGGGTGCGAACTTAACGGCATTGGAGAGGAGATTCCAAAGGACTTGCTGTAACCGAGCGGCATCTCCCAAAATCACTGGAATTGGAGAATCTAGTGTTGTGTTGATCTCAATTGATTTAGCTTGGGCTGCTAAATTAACAGTTTCAATAGCGGCTTGAATGATGGTCGCCAAATTGACTGGCCCTAGATTGAGATGGAGCTTGCCACGCAGGATGCGGGAGACATCCAGCAGATCTTCAACCAGTTGGGCTTGCAGTTTGGCATTACGCTCGATAATTTCCAAGGCTTTTGCGGTTTTGGCAGCGTCTAAACTACCTCTGCGGAGCATTTGAAGCCAACCCAGAATTGGGTTGAGTGGTGAGCGCAACTCATGGGATAACACTGCCAAAAACTCATCTTTCATTTGGTTGGCTGACTGCGCCTGCTGATATAAACGGGCATTGTCTAATGCCAATGCTGCCCGATGCCCTAATTCTTCTGCCAGAGCCAAATCTGCCGCATTATATTGGCGATTTGAGTCTGCGGTTAAGCAAACGGTTAACGCTCCATGTCTACGACCATGAGCAATCAAAGGGACAGTGATTAGCGATCGCAGTTGACACCCTTGCATAAATTGCAAATGGTCGGCACTGGTGGCTGCGGCTTGCATCCATGCCTGGGTAACGTCAGGCACAAAGTTGGCGTTGCCAGTGAAGATCACTTTCGTAATCGGGTGGTTTTCATCGTCTGAGTGTGGCACATAGTGCTGTAATTGCTCAAACCAGGCTACAAGAGCCGGATCGCGGTGATGCCAGCCAACTCGTTCGATAGTATGATTGATGTTGAGGATATCAAAGAAGCAATAGTCAGCCAGAAACGGCACTGCCAACCGCGCAATATTAACTAACGTGGTTTTGTAATCAATTGTCTCTGTCAGCACTGTACTGGCTTGTGACAAAAACTGCTGACGCTCCTGTGCTTGATGCGCTTCGGTCATATCTCGCAGAATCTTAACCAGTCCCTGAACGTTACCTGCTTGATCCTGCAACGGCATCATCAAGCCATTGGCAAACAAACGGCTGCCATTAGAGCGAACGTGCCAAATGTCATCCTCTGCTCGTCCCTCTAAAAGAGAGGTCTGGATTTCCTTCATAGGTCGTTCAGTCGCATTATCTTCTGGTGTAAAAAGAATGTAACTGGAATGACCGATAATTTCTGCCTCTTTGTAGCCTAACAACCTCTCGGCTCCAGAATTCCAGCTTGTGACTATGCCATTAAGGTCAAGCGTAAAGATGGCAAAATCTTTCGCACTTTCGACAATCATCTGAAAGCGGAATTCACTTTCGCGCAAGGTGGATTCTGCTTGCTGGCGTTTAACGTTGTCCTGTTTACGCTCAGTAATGTCTCGAAAATAAATATTAAACCCTACCTTACAGGGATAGGCATGGATTTCTAGCCACATTGAACTCAATTGATCAAACGCTTCAAAATGTGTCGCACCTAGTTCCGCCGCAATCCGCTTTTTAGTTTGCTCCATGAGCGTACCGATTACCCAGGGTGGCAATTCCTGATGCGACTTACCAATCATTTCTTCTGGTTGCAGCTTGGTTAACCGAGATGCTTCCTGATTGACATAGGTAATTCGCCATTGGTGATCAACACACACAAAGGCATCTGTAATACTTTCTAGAATATCAATGGCTCGTTGGGCTGATTCATTCAGTGCTTGACGGGTAGCATCAGCTTCAATACGGGCAGCTTGCTCACGCTGCCATGCAACTTGAGCCGTTTGACGCAGATGAATACTTTGCAGGGCAGCAGCGGTAAAGTCAGCGAGGCTGGTCATAATCCGCACGTCTTCGGCATCAAATTGTCGCGCTTCATCATGCGACACGATCCAGATTGCGCCTAGCGCCTTGTGATCACCTATTAACGGAATGACTAGACTCTCAACTATCGTCGGTTTCTCGGACTGTAAGTAGGTAAAATATCGCTCAGGATAGGAATAAAGTTGAGGAGCTTGGCAGTCTAGGCAGGTGCCGCAGGGACTAAACCTTGGCGCTGTTTCTCCTTCATAGTCTGCTAACGCCCCAGAGATCGCACAAAAGCGAAAGATTTCTTCAGAGTCGTCCGTTACTTCTAGTAAGCTCACTCCGGCGGTTCCTGCTTGGCAAAGCTCTTTCGCTATCGTCACCAGAGTCTTGAGCATCGCTTGGGGCTGCTCTGCCAGTTGCCTCGCTAGCTTATGGAGAGATTCAATTTCCGCCTGTAAATTAGGGGTTCTGGGCGACCGTTCAGCTAACGCCGCTGTGATCAAAATATCGTCTAAACGGGAAGATGGCACTGCTTCAGACATCTTCTCTCCCTGGGAAGTATTGTTTCAATAAAGCTTTTCCAGGTTCGCCGAGCGATTCCAATAAATCTTCAATTAGCTTCAGTGCCATTGGTGAGGGTACACTATGCCCTCGTTCCCACCGATTCACTGTTTTGAATGAAACTCCCAATTTGGCAGCAAACTTCTCTTGAGACAGGTTGAGATGCTGTCGCAGGTGGCGGACTAAATCTGAGATGGGCAAGGTTTTGCTCAGGGACATCGCTACTTCAATTGGTAAAATCACAATAGGACAGAGGGGATAACCCTACCTACACTCTTGAGAAGCAGTTTGATTTTGTAGCAATCGTCACAGTCGAAAATTTAGATATCCCAAAAATGTTGCTTCTAACAATCTGATCTAAGGTGATGAGCGCGCGCTGTTATTACACAAAGTAAATAGAAGAAAAGTGCAACCAGGGGCAACCTAATATTTATTTACTACTCAATCCCCTATTTTTAGGCTTGATTGGTAAGTAATTTAAATTATTACATTGCCAATTTTGTAATCTAAGTACCGCCAGTTAATTGACTAATAAAGTGATCCAAGGCTTTTTGTGCAGCTTTATACCCAGGTGCTTGTTTTCCTAACTTCAGCCCTGACAGAATACTATCGCGCAGAGCTTCCAACCCTTCAATCAGTTGCCTGAGAGAGCCAGCTTAATCTCTGGTGGCGCTTAACTCCCCCAAGGAAGTTTCCATTACTGTTAGACGTTGCAACACATTATCTTGCAGTGGCTCACTTGGCTGAGTACTGACAGCATTCAAACCAGTTTCTAATAACTGTAAAATAGCTTGAGATCTGTTGCCTCTAGAGTGGAAATCAGCATAAATTTTGATTTGAGCAAACACATCGCTCTTGTATTCTCAATCCCCTGTTGCTTTACAGTTTATGACATATTACTACCCTGTTGTATTGCAACTAATGTAATTACTGTACGCTCAATTGTTAAAAGTGAACTCAAGCGCTCAATTTTAAAGTGAAAAGTGATAAAGTTACAGCCTTGTATTGACTGCGATAGCAGCTTTTTACTCTATTAACAGAGAGCCGATAGGCTCTAATTAAACTTGTCGTATTATCCAATGCTGTTGAAAGCTTGATAAATCGTTGAGACTATTTGTATTCCCTTATATTCTTTTCGGCAAAGTTCTACAGGAATATCTTAAGGTTAACGAAGCTCAAAGCCTGTAGGCAAGGACTATACAGGCTGTTTGATATGATCATAAACATTGCTGTGAGGGTTAACTCAGAACGCTTTGCACTACTTGGGCGATAGCTTGCGCTGACTTTAGGGTTCGCCATTATTAACTCACGTCTGTAATTTCTCTTGCTACGAACGCGCATCACAGGTTTTTCTGACAAAGGGTAAGGTGGCGGAACAAGATAAAAGTTAGGCAGGTCAAAGACTTTAAGAGTTATGGAAATTGAACCAAGGTCAACCCTTGCCATCTCAAAAAATCACTTGTCTAACTGACCGCTATTCGATTACTACTTTTAACCAAAAACTCAGGTTGAAAAGAACTAAATGGTAGACGCATAGAGAAAGTGGTAACTACTCACCTCATTTGTTGGGGTAATCAGGAAATACTGAAATCAATCGAATTCAGTGACTCCCCACACAAAAATGAAACTTACAGACGCTACCAATAATACATTCTCTTCTATCGTCAATTCTGTTAAATCCATTGCAACTAAATTACCTCTTAAAGTTGTTGTCGCTTCAGCTTTATTAATCGGCGTAACTGGAAGTATGGTGATGGATTCTTTCGTACTTACTTCACCAAGTTATGCCAAGGCTGTTTCTAAAACCAAAGTTCGTAAAGCTAAAAAGCGCGTTACAGCTAAAAAGCGTGTTACAGCCAGGAAACCAGTTGTAGCCAAGAAACCAACTGTTAAACCAATTGCTGTCAATCCCATTAATGCCACACCAGGTTATCTAAACAATAATAATTCACAAGCGATCGCACCCAGACCTGTAGGTTCTTCCTTGTTTGGTCAACAAGAAGTTGCTCAAAATCAATTTGTCGTTGTGGCTGCACCGTTAAGTGGAAATCGTTATCAGCTGGTGATTTTGCAGCAACTATCCAACAAAAGAGCGTGTTGGGCTGAAAGTGGCAGTACAGTTAAGCCGTTATTATTAAACTTTGACTTTACTGGCATTTGTGGACGGTTTACTGATAGTAACGGTTATTCAATGCGGCAATCAGGTGTTGATTTAGGGGCGCAGTATAATTTCGATATCGTACAGCGTGGTAATCAACTGGTGCTGCTAGGCACTAAATCAAGAGATTTTAATGCTCAACCGATTGAACTCGGTAGAAGCAATGGTATTGGTGAAGGATTTGTCAAAATCAATTTAGATACTGATTGGCGGTTAGCTAAACGCACATACAACGGTAAAGCTTTAGGACACATTTATCTCACCAGTGATTCGACTGTAGCAAGTAGGTAATTGATAGCAAAAGAGCGAGTTTTCTATCATGGTCAATTCAGTATCCTACCCTGATCTTTTCAGGGTGGGATTTTACAGATTTTGGTTGTGCGATGGTAATACTGAAAGAAGAGTGTAAAATTAACCTTCTTTTTGCCTGTCTCTATAAAGTTAGGGAGATCGTCCTAACTATTTGTTGATAGAAAGTGAGAGAACTAAACTGCATACCAAAATTTATAAGTTTGCGTAAATTGCTTTTAGCTCATGAAGTATACCGTAGAGTAACAATTTACCAGTATCAAGCTGCTGTAACTAAAGTTATTTTTAACAGAATTTATTAAGTAAAGATAATGACCAACATATTGCTTTCAAGTCGATTGAAATATCCGAAAATATTGATAGTTCTCTTCATTTTAGGCTTGAATGGCGCTTGCAGTCAGCTATCAATGCAGGTATCAGCTACTACTAACAAGCAGCAAGTTGTCAGTTCAACAGTTGCTAAAAATATCGCTACAAAAACGCTGTTTCCTATTGTGCAAAACGGTAAGTGGGGCTTTATTGACAAAACGGGGCAGGTAGTGATCAAACCGACTTTTGAGTATCATGAGGCTTTGTGGGAATTCCAGGAAGGACTAATAAAAATCAAGCTTGGCAATAAATACGGCTATATAGACAACTCAGGGCAGGTAGTTATTAAACCAAGGTTTGATCAAGCTTGGAGCTTCCATGAAGGGCTGGCACTAATAAAAGTTGGCTCTAAGTGGGGTTTGATAAACTCGTCAGGGCAAATTGTCATTAAACCGACTTTCGATGGTGTTTCTCCCTTCAAAGAAGGGCTGGCACAAATAAGGGTTGCCTCTAAGTGGGGCTTTATTAACAAGTCAGGGCAGATAGTCATCAAACCGACTTTCGATAATGCCTCTCCGTTCTCGGAAGGGCTGGCACAAATAAAAGTTGGCTCTAAGTTGGGCTTTATCAACAAGACGGGACAGGTTGTTATCAAGCCCCAGTTCAATTCTGCCTCTGACTTCTCTGAAGGGTTGGCACAAATAGTGGTTAGTTCTAAGTACGGCTATATTAACAAGACGGGAAAGGTGGTTATCAAGCCCCAGTTCAATTCTGCCTTTGATTTCAAAGAAGGGCTGGCGCAAATAGTGGTTAATTCTAAGTGGGGCTTGATAAACTCGTCAGGGCAAATTGTCATCAAACCGACTTTCGATGATGTTTCTTCATTCTCTGAAGGGCTGGCACTAATAAGGGTTGGCTCTAAGTTGGGCTTTATTGACCAGTCAGGGCAGATAGTCATTAAACCGACTTTCGATAATGCCTCTACCTTCTCGGAAGGGCTGGCAGCAATAAAAGTTGGCAATCAGGTTGGCTTTATAGATAAAACAGGGGAAATTATCATTAAGCCGACTTTTTCTTATGCCGTTCCTTTCAGAGAAGGGCTGGCAGCAATAGTGGTTGACAATAAGTGGGGCTATATAGATAAGACAGGCACGGTAGTTTGGAATCCTACAATCTAGCGTGTTTGTCTTTATAGAGAATACAGGATCAAAATTAACTCACTACAACTACAAAGAGTAATGCGCTAAGAATGCACGTATCCTGTCTGCATCCCATCATAAGCACAAACTATCAAACCAATAGAGATGAAATTTACAATGAAAGCAGTATTGTTGTCAGTATTGATAAGTTGTGCGTTCGCACCACAGACACTTGCACAGCAGATTCCCAGTAGCGCAATTAGTGCCAAGCCCAACTCCTCTAAAACCACACAAAAGAAGACAGCCCCTACAAAATCCTGGTCAAATCCAAAGCTACGCATATCTTTGCCGACGAGTGCCACCAAATTCAAATTTAGTAAAGATGGCAAAACGTTATTCACAAATGGTGCCAATGAGCGATCTGCTGAACTGTGGGACTTGACGAGCGGCAAACGTATTTCAGCCTGGAGTGCAACGCCTAGTTTCACCTTCTGTGATGTTGCGCTCAGTCCTGATGGGCAATTTGCGGCAGGTCTGATGTATTCAGGCAATGCTCCAACCTCAACTAAGCGCAATATCGAACTGTTAGTTTGGAATCTCAAGACTGGGCAATCACGGTGGGCAAGACCCATTCAAAATCACCCGATTCAAAGCACTGACACCCCATTGTGTCAGGTTGAGTTCAGCCCAAATAGTCGCCTCCTTGCCACAAGTATCAGTGGAATGTCTAACAAGTTGCAATCAGGAGTCCGCATCTGGAATGTCCTACAGGGAACATTGCAACAAGTTACTCCAATGGCTGTCGTAGCAGGCATCTATCCCAACGGAAATCGCTTTGCATTTAGCCCAGACAGTTCTGTGTTAGGGGTTGTAACTTTAGTCAATGGCAATTCTCAACTGCATTTGTGGAATCTTTCTGCCCGAAAACTGCAAGCCAAACTGCAATCGGTACATGAAGGTAATTTGTTGTCGATATCTGATATTGTTTTCAGTCCCAATCAGCAAGACGTAATAGTATTTTCGTCCGATGGAGGAATATTTAGCTACATTCATCGTTGGCAGATTAAAACGGGAAAGTTACAACGTTCGTTGCGGCTAACAATTGATCGTACCGCTAGTCTTTTGGCACTCAGTCCCGACTCTCAAACGTATGTCTATGGATCTGATGTGATTGGATACTATATCGGTAATTTTCAAACCAATAGAAGCTTTCCGTTTCCTCAAGCTCTTAGTCCAACCTTTAGCTCAACGAGGGTGGTTTTTAGCCCCGATGGTCAACAGATGGCGATTGAGAACAATGACCAGACTATTAAAGTCATTCATTAAGTTAGGTTTTTCAAATAACGGACGATATTTATTTAGACTCCCTAACTGGGTTCACAGTGCATTCATTAGGAAAACTGTACGCGCTTTTAATTAGTATTAAAACCTCATAGCGTGAAGATACGTTAATTTAACCTTGTACTCTGATGAAGTATACCGCCGGGTAGCAACGCAACTTACCCGTATAAAACCATCATTCTGTTGCTAAAAGAAGGGCGGTAATACTGAAAATTGTCTAAAAGTTGGGATAAAATTATCTTTTTCTCCAAATCATTTTTTTGACAAAGCTAGGGCGATAGCCCTAACAATCGGGGTATAAAAAATAAAATAAATGAACTAAACACCAAATTTTATAACTTTCCGTAAACGGCTTTTAGTCTGATGAAGTATCGCGTAAGCTAGCAACGCAACTTACCAATATACAACCGTTGTAAGTACAGCTTTGATATTTACAGATTTTACAGCCTCCCTAGCTCAAGATTGGTTGCAACGACCGGAGCGCCTTGGGTGATTACACAGAATAATTTTGCTTTTCATTGTTGAACTTGGAGATTTTTAAAATATGCGTTTTCCCAAAAGTTTGTTTGTTTCCTCTGCCATACTTTTATTGTTAACATCCTTGCCTGCTTTCGGACAAAGTAGTGATTCTTGGAGGGTTGTGCGTCTTGGAGATCAAGTTAATGGTCGCCTTACTTGTCGCAAGCAGCCAAATTCAAAAGCCTCTGTTGTTCGCACATTTCGTCATGGGGCATTAGTTAAAACTAGAATTCAAAAAGGTTCCTTCACGAATGTTGTTACAGTTGCTGGAGAACGCCAGAATAGTTCTAATTGTTGGGTCAGCAGAAAATTCACTTCTAATCTTCCTTCTAGATTTGTTGGAAAAGTCTATACAGGCAACTATCGTTACTTAGGCAACCAGCCACTTAAATGTCGTAGCGCAGTGGGATACAATACGCCTGCAACTAAAGTTGCCTATTACACGAGAGCCAGAATTGAAGCGACTGGACTAGGAATAGATAATAACGGTCAAACATGGTTCTCTACTCGTAATAACTGTTTTATTCCAGCACTTAACGACCAGCTTCGTTGGGATGACAGGTTTGAAGATCCAAACGCTATGTGCAATTACCTTAAAGAGCCTTGCTAAAGCTTAATTCACTCAAAATGTGGGTGCATACGCTCATAAACATTGCTGTGAGCGTTAACTCAGAATGTTTTGCACCACAAGTGCTACCGCACTTACAAACTCGCGTCGGTAGTAGAGAGTGGCGCTACAAATTTAACACCACAGCGCAAAATGAGCTAGAAGGTCTTCATGAAAAAGGGTAGGTGGCGGAATTAAAATACTACTTTTAACCAAAAACTTAGGTCAAAAGAACTGAGTGGTAGACGCATACATAAAGTGGTAACTCCTCACACCACTTTATAAGGCAGTCAGGGGATACTGAAATCAATCGAATTCAATAATTACCAAAAAAAGAATGAAACTTACCTGCACTACCAAAAGTTCTATATCTTCTATTGTTAATTCTGTTAAATATACTGCTACTAAATTACAATTGAAAGTTGTCGTCGCTTCAGCATTATTAATAGGTGTAACTGGAAGTATGGCGATGGATTCAATAGTACTTACTGCACCAAGCTATGCCAAAACTGTTTCTAAGACCAAAGTTAGTAAAGCCCAAAAGCAGGTAACAACTAAAAAACCAGTTACAACTAAAAAACCAGTTACGGCTCAGAGCGAAGTTAAGTTTAAGAATGCTAAGTTGGAAGCTGTGATTAGGCAGAGACTAGGTATTGGCAACAAGCCACTGACCTTAAATGTTTTGCAAAAGGTAAAAGTTTTAAATCTCACTGGGCTAGGAATAACCTCATTAGAAGGAATTCAAGCACTGCGTAATTTGACTACGCTGTGGTTGGCTAATAACCAAATCACTGACTTGAAACCACTAGCGGGTTTGACTAATCTGACTAATCTGGCATTGTATACCAACAAAATCAGTGATGTACAACCACTAAGAGGTTTGACTAAATTAACTAAGTTGCGCTTGGGTGAAAACCAACTTAACGATGTGAAACCACTCTTTGGTTTGACTAATCTGACTTCTCTGGACTTGGCTGACAACCAAATTAACGATGTGAAACCACTAGCGGGTTTAACTAAACTAACTAATCTATTCTTGAGTAGCAACCCAATTAG
>JAESGO010000098.1_pt1 | contig 38667 bp, 36 predicted proteins | sample 9269701 | NCBI WGS metagenome assembly JAESGO01 (sample SAMN15720690, study PRJNA650881) | algae metagenome | isolation source: Hormoscilla sp. CMT-3BRIN-NPC48 and co-occurring heterotrophs from... | place: USA: Clark Mountains Wilderness, California | collected 2010-04-18 | reverse complement strand
TGGGCGATACCGACTTCACCACCCGCTTCAACAACGGCCCCTTTGCCGCTGTGAACCCCGCTGGCTCCGATCTGCGCGGTTCAGATGACGTGCTCGACTTCCATACGGTCAAAGCGTCGCTCAAGTACCGCTTCTAAGTCTTGCTGCTTCGGAACAAAATTCAAGCCCCGGTGCAAACCGGGGCTTTTATTTATCTTAGTTCGGCAGACAAGGCTGTTGGACGAGTTGCAATGGCAGCATCGGTAGGCTGACCAACCACAAGCCGCCGGTCCGCAAACCATCCCATTCACGCCGAAACACGTTAGCATCCAAAGGGCAGGGTAGGGGCCGAATGCGGACTTTCTGCTTCGGCACCGTGACCGTCTTTAGCAGACATTCAGCATCCGTCGCATCAGATGCCTGGCAGTGCCTGTGCCGAAGGTTCGATACCTCAAGAGTTATTGTTGCGAAGCGGGATAAACATCCGAAGTGTCACCGCCCTATTGCCTTGCCATTTCCTGATATGAGTCTTCGACGATAGCGATGTGCTTGCGCATGGCCCAGTCGGCTCTGGCCCGATCGCCTTGGAGGATTGCCTCGACCACGAGACCATGTTCGGCATGGGAGCGGCTGAGGCGCCCTATCGCCTGGAACTGGGCGCGGCGAAACGGCTGCAGCCGTTGACGGGTCGAGCGGGTCATCTCGGCCAAATAAGCATTGTGTGCGCCATTATAGATCGCGGAATGGAAGAGCTCGTTGGCTTCCACATAGGCGGTTTGGTCGCCTTCGCGTACGATGGACGCCATCCTCATGTGCAAGACATCTAGGGCATTGCGCTCGGCAGCCGTCATGGCCACGGCCGAGAGAGCTGCACACAGCGCCTCAAGATATCCCATGACCTCGAACATGCCAGCCAGCGTCGCATGATCGGGCTTGGCCACCAAAGCTTTGGCATGCGCCTTCTGTTCGACAAGGCCGCTGGCTCCCAAAAGCCGCAACGCCTCGCGTACGGGCGTGCGCGACACGGCAAACTCTGCAGCGAGAATTGTTTCGTCAAGCGGCGTGCCTGGGGCTAGAGCACCGCTGATGATCCGAGTGGCCAACTGCTGACGAATGTCTTCGGCCGATGTGCGGGGGCGTTTGAGCACGCTCTCTCCCATATGATTCAGGGCTTCGGCATCATGCTGACATGTGCAGCCGCCACGCGCCAGCCGTCCCCCATCCGCAACCAGGTCTGCTGCTGCCGCCCGACCTGGCCGGGAGAGTCGTCGCGATAGAACAGTGTCGACGCGATTGCCACGTCCGGTCCATAGGCAAGGATGGTAAGCTGGTCGAGCCGCCTATCGAAGGGGTGCTGCAGGGCACGAAAGGCGCGAATCTCGTCGATGCCGTACTGTACCTCGTTGACGCCGTAGCGCACGGTGTCGTCGCGTTGCAAGAACATCGCGTCGAGCACAGCCGCGTCGTTGGCCAGCAGGGCGGCCTCGTAACGCTCGAAGGCGCCGCGCACTTCGGCCACCACTTGGGGATCGTTGATCACCATGAGGCGCGCCGCGCCAGCATGCGATCACGAAGGCGGCCAAGGAAGGGGATGGTCTCGAACTGGTCCTGCCGCACCTTGCTCCAGTCGACACCCATTGGCCGCGCAATGGCATTGGCGGTGACGATCAGTTCAGTTTCGGTGGCGATGAAATCGAGCGGACTGTCATGGCTTTCTATGACAATCTGCTGGTCTTCCACCAATTGGAGGGAATGCACCGTCGTAGCTATGGGTGTCGATGCCGAGATAATGCCGAGTTCTCGGAAGATGGCAGTTTCCAGATCAGCGAAACCGGCGCCTTTTTTAATGCGTCCGCCGGCACGGCTGACGGCAACGGAGCCGACAACGCAGAAATCCAGCGGTGCTACTTCCTCGAACTCAAGGCGTTCGCCGTGTTCGAGGAAGCCTTGCGGTGTCGCGGCCAGCTCGAACGAAACGCCCTTTGTCGCCAGCACCGCAGGGTCGAGGCGGAGGTAGGGGAAGTCTTTGGTGAGGTAAGGCACTGGCGTATAGATGACCTTGCCTTCGTAGAGCCCGCAAATGCGGATCGGCGATTGTGCATGATCGGGGTTGGTCTTGACCGTGCGGGCTGCTTTCCAAGCCTCGGTCTGTGCCAGGCGCCATGCCGCGACGTCGGCACCGACGAAGTTGGGGATCATGCTCCAGACCGGGCCGATGCTTACGCCCTGTGCGTCCAACTGACGCCAGATGTCGTGGCGGATGACGTCCTTGACCGGATTGTGCCCGGCCCAGCGGCCCTGCTCAGACATAGAGAGCTTCCTTTTGCAAAGCGGTTTCCAGCGCGGCGAGCGGGGTGGCCCAGCCCACAATGGCACCTTGGGCGACGATCATCTCGATGGTTGCGGCCTTGAATTGGGGGAAGTAGCTCTCGGTCGCGTCTTCAATAAGAAGGCACTCATAGCCACGGTCGTTGGCCTCGCGCATCGAGGTCTGAACACAGACTTCAGTGGTGACGCCGGCAAAGACCAGTTGGGTAACGCCCATCTCCTGCAGCCGCTCATATAGGCCGGTCGCCCAGAACATTCCCTTGCCTGGCTTGTCGATCACGATCTCTCCCGGCAGAGGCGCCAATGCCTCGACAATTTGGTTGCCGGGCTCTCCGATGACCAGAATTCGCCCCATCCTACCGCTGTCGCCGATCTGCAAACCAGGCTTGCCGCGGTTGCGCTTGGTTGGCGGGCAATCGGCAAGGTCCGGGCGGTGTGCCTCACGCGTATGGATCACCGGCCAGCCCTGCCGCCGGAACAACGCCAGAAGTTCGGCCGTGGTGGGAATGATGGCCTCGAGCCGCGCAACATCGTTGCCCAAGCTGGCGCCAAAGCCGCCCGGCTCGATGAAGTCGCGCTGCATGTCGATCACCACCAACGCTGTGTGATCGGGGTCGAGTACGAAGGTGTAGGGGCGAGCCGGGACTGGGATCATCAATGGCCCGCCATGTGCTGGCCAATCGTGTTGCGATCGGTGTCTTCAATTTTTGCGACATAGGTGATGGTACCGCCACTCATTACGGCGACCCGGTCAGCCAGTTCTAGGATTTCGTCGAGATCCTCGCTCACCAGCAGCACTGCCGCCCCGCGATTGCGTTGCTCCATGATCTGGGAGCGGATTTCGGAAACGGAGGCAAAATCCAGGCCGAAACAGGGATTGGCGACTACCAACACGTCGACATCGCCCGACAATTCCCGCGCCAGTACGGCGCGCTGCACATTCCCACCGGACAGCGTCTCAATCGGCGCATCGGGCGAGGTCGTCTTGACCCGGTAGCGGGCAATCAGATCTTCGGCGTGCCGGCGCATTGGGCCGGGGGACATCCACCAGCCGAACTTTGCCACCGGGGCCTTGTCGAAGGAACGAAACGCCAGGTTTTCGGCCACGCTCATGCGCGGCACTGTCGCATTCTTGAGCGGCTCTTCGGGCAGGCCGAACACTTTGAGCCTGTCGAGGTTCGCGCGCTTTGGAAAGAAGTTCTGCCCATGAATGCGGATCGCACCGTCGGCAAGCGGCCGCTGCCCGGACAGGACTTCCACCAGGGCCGACTGGCCATTGCCGGACACGCCCGCAATACCGACGATCTCGCCGGCATGCACTTTGAGGTTGATCGCCTCTATCGCGTTGCCGCCCTCTGCGTCTTCGGCAAACATGCCCGCTAGTTCCAGGACTTCGCGCTTGTCGTTGTGGGCACGGCGGGTGGCGCGCTCGCGCACCTCTGTATCGCCAATCATCATCTGGCTCATTTCCGCGATGGTGGCTGATTGCGCGTCGCCCCCTCCCGTGCGCTTGCCGCGACGCAACACGGTGAAGCCGTCGCAGAATGCCTTCACCTCACGGAACTTGTGGGAGATCATCAGGACGGTGATCTCCTTGCGCGCCGCCATCTCGCCCAAGAGCCCAAGCACCTCGTCGGCCTCTCCCGGCGTCAGGACGGACGTAGGCTCGTCGAGAATCATGAAGCGCTGGTCGAGGTACAGAAGTTTCAGTATTTCCAGCTTCTGCTTTTCGCCTGCGGACAGCGAGGAAACCTGCGCATCGAGCCGCACGCGAAACGGCATGCGGTCCATGAAGTCGGAGAGTGCCTTCTTCTCCTTGCGCCAGTCGATCACGGAAGGCGCGTCAGCGCGGGAGATGACGAGATTTTCCGCAGCGGTCAGCGACGGCACCAGGGTGAAATGCTGGTAGACCATTCCGATGCCATGGTCCCGGGCGTCGCGTGGGGAACGGATGCTGACTTCCTTGCCATCGAGCAGCACCTGTCCTTTGTCGGCCGAATAGAAGCCCATGATCGATTTGACCAGCGTGGACTTGCCGGCCCCGTTTTCGCCGAGCAGCGCATGAAACGAGCCGGCCGGCACGTCGATTGTCACATCGTCGAGCGCTACCAGAGGCCCGAAGATCTTGGTCATGCCCAAGGTCTTGAGCGAAGGCGCGCGACCCGCGGCGAGGATTGGCGCCACCGCGTTCATGGCAGCACCGCCAGCAGGTCGGCGGAGTTGGACACAGCGCCGAACACACCGCCCTGCATCTTGATCATGTCGATCGCGGCCAGATGGTTCTCCCGCTTGGTAGCGGCGCAGCAGTCCTCGAGCAGCAGGCATTCATGGCCCCGGTCATTGGCGTCGCGCATGGTCGTGTGCACGCACACATCGGTGGTGACCCCGGTGAAGATGAGGTTGCGAATGTTCTTCATCCGCAGCACCAGCTCGAAGTCCGTGGCGATGAAGCTGCCCTTGCCCGGCTTGTCGATGATCTGCTCGCCCGGCAGCGGCTGCAGTTCGGGAATGATTTCCCAGCCCGGCTCGCCCCGTACCAGGATGCGCCCGCACGGCCCCTGATCGCCGATACCGGCGCCAATCCGCTGCGAGCGCCAGCGTTTGTTGGCCGGCAAATCCGAGAGATCGGGTTTATGCCCCTCCCGGGTGTGGATGATGGTGTAGCCCTTCGCCCGCATGCCGCCCAGCACCGCCTGGATCGGCTCGATCGGTGCGCGGGTGAGGCTGATGTCATAGCCCATGGTGTCGACGTAGCCGCCCGGCGCGCAGAAATCGACCTGCATATCGATCACGATCAGGGCGGTATTGTGCGGCCCCCAATCGCCATCGAACGGCCATGGATAGGGATCGGCCTGGCCGATGGTCGTGCCGCCCGGCACCAGGGCATCCGCAATCCGTTCATCCACCAGGCTCATTCGGCGGCCTCCGAAGATTTTTCGCCATACCGGCGCTGCGGCTTGCTGAACCCCGACGGTGTGCCATCGGTCACCTTGACGCTATCCTCCCAAGGCAGGCGATAACGACCGTTGATCAGGTCGTGCATGTAGGAATAGGGCGCATCCTGCGCGCCACCCGCAACGGCGGTGAAGCCGCGGTGCCCGAACTGGTAGATGTTGTTCTCGACGCCCCAGCCGGCCCGGGCTTCGCGTACCAGATCGGGTCGCACTTCGGCGGTGATGATCTCGTCGGCCCGCCCGGTCACGCCCTCAGCGATGATGCCACCGTCGAAGTTGACGATCATCGCCTCACCCATGCTGTCGAACGTGCCGTCCGAGCCGCACATGCAGACATTGGCCGTAACCATCAGATTGCAGAAGGAATTGGATTGGTTGGTGAAGCGCCAGGCCTGCCTAATCGGTGCGGTGTACCCAGCTGTGCGCAGCATGATCTCGGCGCCCTTATAGGCCGCCTCGCGCGCCATTTCGGGGAACATGCCGTCATGGCAGATGATGAGCGAGAGCTTGCAGCCCTTGGGTCCATCGATCACAGGAATGCCGAGATCGCCCGGTTCCCAGGGTTCTACAGGCACCCATGGATGAAGCTTGCGGTAGTACAGCCTGAGCTCGCCCTGGTCGTCGATGATCAGCCCGACATTGTAAGGATTGCCGCCGGGATTGGCTTCCATGATCGAGAAGCAGCCCCAGATCGCATGGTCACGGCAGGCCTGCTTGAAGGCAGCAACCTCCGGTCCGTCCATGGTGCACATGATGGCCGGGTTGGTGTCCATCGAAAGCCCGTGCAGCGCATATTCCGGGAACACCACCAGGTTCATGGTGGACAAGTTCCGCCGCGCCTTTCCCACCAGTTCCACAATCCGCTTGGTCTGCCGCGTGAGGTCGTCCGGTGTCGCCACCACAGGCAACTGCAACTGTACGAGGCCGATCACTACGCCATTGTTCGATTTGTTCAGTCCGCCGAGGCCCGACATGCCAAGCTCCTATTTTGTGATGGAAAGTTCGCCCGGCACCTCGCGCATCGCGCCCTTGGATCGGGCGGACGCAATCATGATGAAGAGCGTGAGGATGTAGGGAGCGGCATTGAAGAAGTAGTAGCCCTGCGAAATGCCGACCGATTGCAAGGACGGACCGATGGCCCCAGCGGCGCCAAACAAGAGCGCCGCCCAAATGCAGCGTACCGGGTCCCAGCGCGCAAATATAACAAGCGCCACGGCCATTAGGCCTTGGCCGGAACTTAGCCCCTGGTTCCACGAGCCGGGATAGTAGAGCGACAGGAACGCCCCGCCGACCCCAGCCAGCAATCCGCCTGCAGCGGTTGCAAGAAGGCGCACGAGGTCGACCGAAATGCCCATAGCTTTGGCGGACGCGGCGCTGTCGCCGGTCATGCGCACGATAAGGCCCCAGCGCGTATTGGCGAATGCCCAGCTCATGGCGAAAGCGAGGATGATGCCGACGAACCAGAGTGGATTGACTTGCAAGGCCTGCGCAAGCGCCGCATTGCCGGTCCAGTCGCCCAGGTGGATGGCGTCGAGCCTGGGGGCCGAAGGCTGGATGTATGGCTTGCCGAAAAAGAAGGCGATGCCGGTGCCGAAGCTCATGATGGCGATGCCCACGGCGATGTCGTTCACCTTGGGCAGCTTGCAGATGTAGCCGTGCAACGCCCCTAGTACAATGCCTGAGCCCCCTGCGGCGATCACACCCACCCAAGGATTGCTGCTATGGTAACTGACCGCATAGGCGACCATTGCGCCCATCACGAGATTGCCTTCGAGGCCTAGATTGACTCGGCCGGATTTCTCGGTGAGGCACTCGCCCAAGGCCACGAACATGAATGGTGTGGAGACGCGAATGGCGCCGCCCAGCATGGCGATGAGGACGGTGATAATGGCGCTGTCCATCATGTGCGTTCTCCCCGTGCTTCGGGCTGGAACAGCTTGAAGCGGCCGTAAAGCGTCTCGCTTGCCAAGAGCACCACGAAGATGATGCCCTGCAGAACCAGCACCGTTGCGTCCGGCATGCCCATACGCCGCTGGATCAGCCCGCCGGCCGCGGCAATCGCGCCGAACAAGATGGCGACTGGCACGATGGAGAGCGGGTTGTGCCTGGAGAGAAAGGCGATGAGAATGCCAGTGAAGCCATATCCGGCGACGAGCGACGCATTGGCCTGCCCGTGAATGGCCGTCACTTCGAAGAAGCCCGCAAGACCCGCGCAGCAGCCGGCAATCACGCAGCAAGCGACCATCAAGAAACCAACTGGCAGTCCCTGCGCCATCGCGGCCCGGGTATTGCCGCCAGTCATCCGTGCAGCAAAGCCGAAGGTCGTGCGCGACATCAGGATGTAGAGGACAACGGCAAGAACCAGCCCGGCGGCGAAGCCCCAATGCACGTCCGTACCGGGAATGGAACCCACCCTGTACGCATCGCCGATCGGCATGGTAGATGGCTTGTTAGCCGAGGCCGGATCGCGCAGCGCCCCTTCCACGAAGAAGTTCATGATCGCAATGGCGATATAGCTCAACAGCAGCGAGGAAATGGTCTCGTTGACGCCGCGGTAGTGCCGCAACCACCCGGCCATCCCGATCCAGACCCCGCCAACCGCCATGGCAGTCGCTGCCATCAGCACCCAGGTCAGCCATACGGGAGCTGCCCCGGTGACCAGGGGAATGGCCACGGCGGCAGCGGCAAAGCCCCCCAGCACCACTGCTCCTTCGGCGCCTATCATCGTCAATCCGATCCGCGCGGGGACAGCAAAGGCCAACGCGGTCAGGATCAGCGGCGCCGCACGCTGCAGGCTCTGCTGAATGGAAAAGCTCGAGCCAAACCCGCCGGTCCAGACCAGATTGAAGAAGTCTGCGGGTGATTTGCCGATGGCTAAGAGGAACAGCGAGAACAGCATCGCCGAGGCAACCAGTGCCAGTGCGGGAACAAAGACGGTTTCAGCAAGCTTCAGCACACGTACGTTCGGGGTGCCGCCGGCGGGTGCGTCTTGGGCGATTACTGTCATCTGCCATCTCGCTGAAGTTGAGAGGCCCCCTCCTCTTTGGAGAGGGCAAAGCTTGCGCAATCGATCAGGTGATAGAGCCGATGACGCCTTCGAGCAGGTAATCCATGCCGTCGAGCACCGGATCGTAGTTGTCCATTTCGCCTTCGATGACGACGTTGCCCGTATTGTCCTTGAGCGGGCCGACATAGATCGGCTTGCCCGCTTTGAGTTCGGCAATGGCGGCGTCTGCGGCGGCGATGGCTTCCGGTGTGGCGCCGGCGCCATAAGGGCTCGTTTGCAGCATTTCGTTGTGGTAGCCGCCAGCAAGGAACTGCGGCAGCGGCTCGCCCTTGGCTATCAGATCGGCGAATAGCGAGTAGATGGTACTCCACTTGTATTCGGCACCGGTAATGAAGCCCTTGGGCGCGAGCGGGGCCTGCGAAGCATTGTGCCCACAGGTCCTGACGCCGCGGCCTTCTGCCGTCTCCACCACAACCTTGGGCCCATCGACATGGCAGGCAATTACATCGCAGCCCGCATCGACAAGCGCATTGGTGGCTTCCGCTTCGCGCACTGGCAGCGACCAATCGCCGGTGAAGATCACCTGGACAGTAGCATTGGGGTTGGACTTGCGGGCGCCGAGCAGGAACGAGTTGATGTTGCTCAGGACTGTCGGCACCGGCTTGGCAGCAACGAAGCCGAGTTTGCCCGTCGGGGAAGACAGGCCGGCGGCGACGCCGTTAACGTAGTGACCCTGGTTTAGGTAGCAGAAATAGGAGCCGGCATTGTCCGGATCGCCTTCGCGCCACAACGGCAACGCGTGGCGGAACTGGACATCGGGATACTTCTTGGCGAGCTCGACGACGAAGGGATTGTAGTAGCCGAATGATGTCGCAAGGATGAGGTTGGCACCATCGAGATTGATCATCGACTCCATGGACTGGCTGACCGCGTCTGTCTCGGGAACATTTTCTTCCTCGATCACGGTGACGCCGGGCACCGCCTTGAGAATCTCCATGGCCTGGGCATGGGCTTGGTTCCATCCGAAGTCGTCGCGTGGCCCAACATAAACGGCACCGATCACGATGGGCGGCTGTGCTCGGAGAAGATTGATGGGCAGAGCCGTGCTCAGAAGTCCGGCAGCGCCGGCCTTCAGCAGCGAACGGCGGGAAAGACTGATAGGCGACATTGTGTGCTCCCTACATCCGCCTGATCTGGGCGGCTGGAAAGAGCACTGCAAAGGGTGTGCCACTGGCGAACATCTCTGATCTTCAAAGGCTTAGCCAACTTACATCTCTGGAGGATGTGCCACTATATGCCCACAAATTGTGCTTATTTCTGACAAATGCCTAAATGTAATGCATAGACATGCTTATTGCATACAATATCGGTTTGATGAAACATTCCCGTGTTTCGGAGATCTCCCATGCCGCCCATTATCCTGGACTTCGCCGCCATTCGAAACTTTTACGAAGCAGGCGGTACGCCGCTCGAGCTGGTGGAAGAAGTCATCCGCCGCTGCTTGGCATGGCCAGACAAGGCAATTTTCATTTCTCTTGCAGATATTGAACACCTGCGATCGGCCGCATCGGGGTTGATGGAGACCCGGCCAAAACCCAATAGCCTTCCGCTCTGGGGAGTGCCCTTCGCGGTCAAGGACAATATCGATGTGGCGGGCTTCGAGACCACTGCTGGTTGCCCCGCCTTTGCTTATAAGCCGAGGGAGGATGCGTCGGTCGTTGCGCGCCTCAAGGCAGCCGGTGCCCTAGTGATCGGCAAGACCAATCTTGATCAATTTGCTACTGGCCTGAACGGCACCCGATCTCCCTATGGCGCGCCGCGTTCGGTCTTTAACCGCCGCTTCATCTCGGGTGGCTCGAGTTCGGGATCTGCCGTAGCGGTAGCAGCCGGCCTTTGCAGCTTCGCCCTTGGGACGGATACGGCCGGTTCGGGCAGGGTGCCAGCAGCTTTCAACAACCTCGTCGGGGTGAAACCCTCGCTTGGGCTGCTCTCGACTAACGGCGTGGTCCCGGCTTGCCGCACGCTCGATTGCGTCAGCATCTTTGCAGTCAATGTTGCAGATGGCACCGCTGTGCGCCTCCTCGCTGAAGGCTTTGATGCGGACGATCCGTTCTCCCGCAAGTCTGAGCCGGTTAGCTTGCCCGCACGGCGACGCATCGGTGTGCTCGCTGGCATAGAGCGTGAGTTTTACGGCAATTCGGACGTCGAGAATTGCTATGACGCGGCGATTGCCGCTGCGCAGGAGGCAGGCGCCGACATCGTGCCGATCGACTATGCTCCGTTCCGCGAAGCTGCCGAGCTTCTTTATGGCGGTCCGTGGGTCGCCGAGCGTCTCGCCGGCATCAGCGATTTCTTCGCAGGATATCAGGCTGACATGGACCCCACGGTGCGCTCCATCATTGATGGCGGTCGGGCCCATGACGCCGTTAGTGCCTTCAAGGGCCGTTATCGACTCGCTGAGCTGCGGCGCCAAACCGAAGCGACATGGAGCAGGGTTGATATGCTGCTGCTGCCGACGACGCCAACGACTTATACGGTCGAGCAAATGCTGGCCGAGCCAGTGCTACGCAACAGCCATCTTGGGCGCTACACCAACTTCGTGAACCTCTTCGACCTTGCTGCCATCGCCATTCCTGCGGGTTTTGGTCGCCAGACCAACCTGCCCGCAGGCGTGACGCTGGTGGGTCCAGCGTTCAGCGACGACGCGCTGGCTAGCTATGCGGCGGAACTGCACGTGCATATCGGGAAAGGCGCCGGCATGGATCGGTCGGCGCCGATCAGCCAGGCGCGGCTCCCCGCACCAAAGACCGAAACTGTGGATATCGTCGTCGTCGGCGCCCACCTGACGGGAATGCCGCTCAACCGGGAACTGGTCGAGCTCGGCGGGCAGCTGGTCCGCGCTTGCCGCACGGCGTCGGACTACCGCCTGTTTGCGCTTCCCAACACGATCCCTCCAAAGCCCGGTCTGGTGAAGAGCCCGAACTCTGCAGGGTCGGGGATCGACGTTGAAGTCTGGAACCTGCCGGTTGCCGGCTTCGGAAAGTTCGTTTCCAAAATCCCGGCCCCGTTGGGGATTGGGAAGGTTACCCTTGAAGATGACACCGCTGTCTGCGGTTTCCTGTGTGAGCAGCACGCCGTCGAGCGCGGCGATGAGATCACCCGATACGGTGGTTGGCGCGCATACATATCTGAGCTGGAGAGCTAGACCGGACGGAGCAAAATTAGCTTGCTTTGCTCTTCAGTTCGATCCGCAAATTGAATCTGAGAAACACGGCCGAAAAGCACATTGGGGGCCGACAGCGGACTGTCCGCTCTTGGCGCCGCCCTGATGGAAAGCAGCCATTCGCCCTATGCGCCTGCCAGGCGCTCATCTGGGTCGAAGGCGGACATAAAACTTTTGGAGCAGCGGGCTGTGAAGCGGATGCTACGTGTTCAAGTCTCAAACTAAAGGCACCCAATTCCTTATCTTAGAACCGCCAGCCAGTCCGCGATAGCGCTGGCCGTGCGGAAGGCGTTCTGCTCTGCTCGGTCATCGTCCGCAATGTCGGCCAGTATGTCACGCAAGGCGACGGGAATACGATCGCTTAGGGCGGCGACTCGGTCAATTGAGGGTCGGTAAGTGGCATTCTGCTCGCCTCGCGGCACCACATGATCGGCGTCTAGCAACCTGAGGGCGATCGCAACGTCTCGCGCTGCCCCACCAAATGCGCCGAGGACGACCAGCGGCTTGCCCATTTCAAGGGTGACGATCGCCTCTTCCACGATACCCGGCATTGCACCCTGATACGTGTCTCCTGGATCGGAAAGCACGCCCATTTTTCCTCCCATAACGACTCGGGCGTCAACGCGCGAGGACATCATGCGCCGCGTTGTGCCGTAGCCTTCGGCCGCGGTTCGCGGCGCAACTGCGGCGAACCACTTATTGAGCTGCATGTCATCCGACACGACTTCCTCGCCCAGCCGAATGCCGCCCCCGCCCGGCCGCACCGGAATGAACGCGTCGCCCGCGCTATCTCCGTCGTGACGACGCCCCGTCCTTCGTTCAAGACAGCTAGAAGATCGGCGTAGCGCGTGCCCCTTGCGACCGGCTCGGGCACGAAGTGGCGGAACGGGGTCTCTCTCGACCCCGCGTAGGCGCCGGCGAGATGGCGAAATATCTTGAATGTGTAACCATCAGGATTCAGATGGCCCGCGTAGGCGATTTCCGCCCCAGCGCGGACCAGTTCTGTACAGGTCGAAAGCAGCGCCCTGTCGACCTCGCGCTGCGGGAACCCGAGGCGGGCCCGGTCGGGAGCGTCGCCGATCGAAATCGCGACTATACGCCCTTCTAGCTCGCTCATGTGATCTCTCCCAACGTAAACATCCTCGTCGCAGGCGACGTTGTGCTGAGAGCCCTGCGCAGCAGGTCCGCCTCGATGTCCCCTAGAGGCGGGTCCGGATAGACAATCCTGCCCGGCAGGCCGTCGCGGTGAATGATGTCAAAGAGTTCCGGTGGACGCGGAAGCACCAGGGTGTCGTGCGGGGAGGCTTCGCCGGCCTGCCTCTCGAACAGGTCACAGCGCAGACCTTCCGACAAAGCCTCCACCAGTAGCGGCTCGATCCACCCCGATCCGCCAGGGTCTGGACTCACCCTTACGCGCGGTACGTTGGCTCCGTAAGGGAACGTACGGCTGATCCTTTGACCCCCGATGTCGACGAGTACGATCGGGCGGCGCTGGCGCTTCGCTTCGGTGAGTTCGAATACGCACCAGGGTCGGGAGTCATAGACGTCAGAAACAATCGCCAAGAGGGTGCCTCGTCCGATTTCTTCGCGGAACCGCTCGCGATAGTCCTCGCCGGGCATAAGCTCGGTTGCGTCGTAGAAAGTCTCCAGCGGCAGACCATCTCGGGAGTCATTGATGAAATCGACGATCGCTCGGGCGCTGCGGTCCCCGTCGGCCTTCGCATGGCTGACGAATATCGGTTCTCGATCGGTCCTGCCACTGAGCCGGCGGATATGGTCGCGCACGCAGATCAATAGGATAAGCATCAGACGCCTGTCACGCGCTTCATCGTCCGCGAATCCGCCCCAAACTCCCCGGCGTTGATACTGGATGTTTTCGGCCATATCCGCCTTGAGCGGCGGCTCGCCGGTGCTGCTACCAAACGGGACGTAGAGGTCCTGTTCGCCGCGTGCGCCGATGGCGGCGCGCACTTCCGCGGTCCATAAGTTCCAGGCATGGCGCCGATCGTGCATTTCCTCGTCGTGGAGGAGGATAATCGCGTTGTGGCGCGCCCGAGTCAGGTCGACAACCCTTGGCATGTCGGTGCCGTCCGACCACGGCACGCTTGCGAAGCGCACCGGCACGCGGTGGGCGACGCCGTCCCGCTCCATGCCGAGACCGTCGAAGTGCCGAGAGATGCGTTCCGCAATCCGGGCGCCTTCAGCCGAGCGATGATCCCAAACCACATGCAATCTAAGAAGATCTATCACTAAAAAGATCCCGGTGAGTTGGCACTAGGAGACGCGGGGCCCAATGCGGAGAACATGGATTCGAGTGGAGCGGCCGTAAAGGTGCGCCTCACTATTGCTGCGAATATGCAGCGACGCCCGATAGACTTCAATCTGTATGCAGCCAAACCCATCGACTTGCCGGAAATGCAGCTGGCGACGGTCTCCGACTCTGGGTCAGGCAGTTTGCCAGCCCGTGAACATATGAAGTACAATGGATTGAAACATCGATTCTAGAACCTACATCTAGATTGTATCAGCTGACGGGAACAGAACATGGCCAATCGTCGTCACGTCTTCATCAGCCATCACCATGCCGACGACGCTCGCGTCACCGGCCTCACCGATATGCTGGCGCGGGCCGGCTACGAGATCCGCAACAGCTCCATCCGGGCCAAGCCTGAAAACCAGCGCCGGTTGGATGAAAAGCGTGTCCCGGAACGTACGCTCAAGCGCCTGCTGCGCATGAAGATGTCCTGGGCGTCGACCGTCGTCGTGCTCATCGGTAAGGACACGCACAAGAGGCCGTGGGTCAACTGGGAAATCAATAGGGCTAACGAGCTCGGCAAGCGGATCGTCGGCGTCTACGAACGAGGCGGCACCGAGAACGACATTCCCCAGGCTTTCGCTGACTATGGCGATGCGCTGGTCAGCTGGAATTCCGCAAACGTCATCGACGCGATCGAAGGCAAGGACGTTCCCTTCGAAAAGCCTGACGGTTCACCGCGGCAGGACGGTGACCGTATTCCGCGCAACAGCTGCGCCGCCTGATGCCGAGCGTCTACGTCTATGCGGTGAGCTACGACCTCGGGTTTGCGCCGAACCCGTTCGGCGGGCTCTGTACCCTCGCCTGCTGCAAACCGAAAATTCGCGGCTTGGCGCAGGAGGGCGACTGGATCGTCGGTCTGACCGGCCACAAGACCGCTCCCGCCCTTCGCTGCGTCTTCGCAATGGTGGTCACCGGCGACACGACGTTCGACGAATACTGGGACAATCCGGACTACCGCTCGCGTCGCCCCGTCCGGAACGGAACGCCGAAAAAGCACGTCGGTGACAACATCTACCATCGGGATGCACCTGACGGGCCTTGGATCCAGGAAGATTCCGTCCACAGCAGACCGGACGGCACACAGTGCCCCCTGAACACCGCTCACGACACCCGGATCGAACGGGTGCTGCTGTCCGAAAGATTCGTGTATTTCGGAGAAGCCGCCGAAGCCGTCCCGCAGCCGATCCTCGACGCTCTCGGTTATGCGCGCAATGCAAGGGATTACCGCCGTTTCGACGACGTCACCGCAAAGCCCCTGCTCGACTGGCTTGCGCCGCAGATCGCGGCTCATCCCAACCACGTCGTCGCCCCGCCCATTGATTTCGCCTCCAGCGCCAAGTATTATTCTTCGACGATGCAGCGCATGATCTGATCTGAAGCCTAAGACGTTGCCTGCGGTGCTCTTTCCCTTGGCCTTCGGCAAGTCTACGCTCGACCTACCCGGCCCGATTCGCCGTGCCCTCGCCCGTGCGCGGATCGACGCGGCGGATAACGCCGAGACCGACATGCCTTCCTATCGCAACATCAGCCTTGCCTTGGTCGGAAGCGTCCGCGACCTCCTGCACTGCGGTGCCGACGTGTTGGTAAGGGAGCGGTCGACCAAGGAACTGATCGCGCGGAACACGCGCATCGAACGCCCGCTTGAACGCTATCTGTCGGTGCCGAACCGGAACAACGACGTGGTGGCGCAGTTCGCCGAAAGCATGTGGGTGCTGGCGGGCCGCGACGACATCGCCTGGCTGACGAGATACCTGCCTCGGGCACCCCAGTTCTCCGACGACGGCGCCGTCTGGCGCGGAGCCTACGGCCCCCGGCTGCGGAACTGGCAAGGTGTCGATCAGATCGACGCCGTCAGGAGGCTGCTGCTAGCGGACCGCTCCAGCCGCCAGGCGGTCATGTCCATCTTCGACCCCGCTCGCGACTATGGGCCTTCCAAGGACATACCCTGCAACAACTGGCTGAGCTGGATCATTCGGGAGGACCGTCTCCATATGTCCGCCGCCCTCCGCAGCAACGACGTCTGGTGGGGGTTCTCGGGCGTCAATGCCTTCGAGTGGAGCATGCTCCACGAGATGCTGGCGTTCTGGGTCGGGGCGGAAGTGGGCCAGGCCGACTACCACGCCATGTCGTTCCACCTGTACTCAGACCACTACGCGCGCGCCGAAAGGGCGGCTGCAGGCTTCCATGGCCTGTCGCCCTATGATTTCGGCGTCAAACGGGCGGCATTCGCCACCCCCTGGGAGAGGTTCGGCCCCGCGGCTGAACGCTGGTTCGAGCTCGAAGCCCGAATATCCGCTCGACCAGATGCAGAGATAGGGAGCTTCGGCGCGGTTGGCGACCCGCTGCTCGACAGTGGACTGACGCTGATCCACGTCGCGTCGGGACACGCTCACTGGAGCGCCAAGCGGCTGGCGGCCACGCTGGCAGCCTTGCCCGCCGCGGATTGGGTTGTCGCCCTCTACGACCGGCTTGCACCGCACTATCCCGGACTGATCGACGCGGTGCCTCAGGGCCCGATCGCGGACTTCTTCGCTGCCCGCATATGCGGCAGTTCTGACATGATCGACCACGTCAGGGCCGCCATCAAGAGGCTCCACACCGAAAAGGACCGCGCCTACGGCGGGGCCTGGAAGAAGCGCGGCGAGCGGGTCAGCATCCAACCCAACATCGCCCGAAAGGTCGACCGCCTGCACACGCTGGCGGAAACCGGGGCGGGACTCGAGGGTGAGTCCGCCCTTGATACGGCAGTCGACCTGGTCGTCTACGTCGAAAAATATCGGCTCTACTTGGCACAGCAGCTTCCTACGGGGGTCCTGCTGCCCCTCGATGCACCCGTAACCCTCGAGGGGGAGGAGGCAGGCTTCGGCCACCTGATCGATACGATGGACCTTGCGCCCCGCACCCGACCCCTCGCGGATACCGTGGCGGATCTGAACGATGCCTTCGACGCCTGCTGGAAGGGTGCCGAAAACGGGGAGCCCGTCCGCAGTCGGCTTGCGCGGGCCAACGCCCTCTCTAGGTACGCGGCCGAACTGCTGGCCCTCCTCGTCCACAGCGACAGGCAGACACTCGCCGCCTTCCTTCGTAGCTGGAGCCCGGCATGAACCCGGAAGACGTCGCTAAACTCAGGATCAGGTTGCGCGATGCCGTCGTCGAACGTGGGCCGGGTGCGCGCGTCGCGGTCGCAGGCTGGTCGCCCGCCGCCTTCGAGATCGCAGCCGATGCCGTGTTCTCGTCCGGAGGCGCGGAAGCGATCGGTATTTTGCCGGCGACGGTGGCGGCGAGGTCCGGCCGCTCCGGGAGTTAGGTGCGTCTACCCCCGACATCATCGTGGTCGCGGAGGACGCGGGGAAGGAAGCCATCCTCGACACAATCGCCACTTCGGTGCCGGCCGGAACCAAGATCGTGATCGGCGGCTTCGCCCACTTCGAGTTCCGCGACCCGGCGTTCGACGCAATACGCCGCGACCTGTTCATTCCCTCTTTCGCCAACGGATACCGGCACTGTCTCGTCCACATCTACCAGTGCCTCGCCAACGCGCGGCGGCGAGGCCTTGAGGGTGCCGTGGCGGAATTCGGAATGTTCAAGGGCGGAACCACCATGCTGATCTCCCGCTTCATCGAGGCGCTGGGTGCGGACTGGAAGGTCTACGGCTTCGACACGTTCGACGGCTTCCCCGCAAAGCGCAGTCCGCTCGACATGTACAGCCATCCCGACTGCGTCTTTCTCGACGTCGACATGGTGCGCGCGGTGTTCGCCGGACGAAACGTCGAAATCGTCGAAGGCGACGTCGTGGAGACGGTGTCCCGGCTTGCCGAAGAGGATCTGGTGCTTTCTTTCGTGGATACCGACAATTTCACGTCCGCTGAGGCGATCATCCGTGTCATAGCGGAGAGGACCGTGGTCGGGGGTGCCGTCGTCTTCGACCATTGGACCGGCCACGACCGGCATATCGACACGATAGGCGAGCGAATGGCCGCTAGGACACTTGCGGCAGACGGACGATACTTCAACCTGCACGGCACCGGCGTTTTCCTGAGGCAGATATGAACCAGTCCCCAACCCATTTCGTCAGGCAAGAGCCTCCCAAGGTGCGCGAGGGGGTCTACGAGCTCTACTGGACGTTTGCTTCGCGGCGCCAGGCCGCCTTCGAGGCAAGGCTGGCAGGGCGAAGCCGTCCCTGGACCGACGACGCAATTCTGCAGGTCTACAAGTTTTGCAACGTCTTTAGGGCAAGCGATCGCGTGTCCCAGTACATGATCAGGGACGTGGCCTATGGCGCCGATCCGGAAACCGATGCGCGCGACCGGGTGTTCCAGATCGCCGCGTTCCGGACCTTCAGCAACATCGCGACCTGGGAGTCTTTGACCCGCGAGCTGGGCGGTGCACCGCGGCTCGACCACCTGCGTTCGGGCGAGTTCGAGACGGCGCTCGACCGCACCAAGGCGCAGAACGGCGGCCTCTATACTGGCGCCTTCATCCTCTGCGCCAACAAGGCCTTCGGCTTCGACGAAAAACACCGCAACCACGTCGCGTTGTTCAGGCATATGTTCCTCGAGCATGCCTGCGCGGAACGGGTACTGCAGGCGCCCTCGCTCCGCTCGGTAGTCGAACTGCTGCAGGGATTTCCGCTGATCGGCCCCTTCATGGCTTATCAGACGGCAATCGACCTCAACTATTCCGAGCTGCTAGATTTCAACGAGAACGACTACACCCAGGCGGGACCCGGCGCTCTCCGCGGCCTCAAGAAGGCCTTCGTCGATCTCGGCGATATGACGGCGGCGGATGCAATCCTTTGGATGACGGACCGGCAGGAAGATGAATTCCGGCGTCTCGACCTCCCCTTCGGAGGGCTCTTCGGCCGCCCCCTTCATGGCATCGACTGCCAGGGTCTGTTCTGCGAACTCGACAAGTACTGTCGGGAGGCCGTTCCCGAACTCGCAAGCGCCCGAAGCAGGATCAAGGCCAAGTATTCCGGATCGTCGGGCGACATCGACCTGTTCTTCCCGCCCAAATGGCGGCTCGTTTCTCCCGGTACGCTGCCAGCGGTGGCGGACGACGCAGTCGAAGGTCTGGGTAGACGTCGCCCCCATGGAACGTCAGCGGCGGTCCGTAATGACCGCAGCGCTTTCGCGCTGGGCGACCTGTTCGCATAGGCAGGGTTGGATAAACACCTGCATGAAGCGGACGATTTACGCGGAGGTCTAGGTGTTCAGAATTCTTGCACTCGACGGCGGCGGCATCAAGGGTACGTTCACCGCCGCCATCCTGACCGAACTCGAGCGGCAGACCGGTTGCCGCTTGGCAGACCACTTCGATCTCATGGTCGGCACCTCAACGGGCGGAATACTAGCGCTCGGTCTCGCTTTGGGCATCAAGGCATCTGCCCTGCTCGACCTCTACGTAAAGCGCGGCGCCGACATATTCCCCTCTCTCGGGTTTCTCGGAGCGCAGCGCGGCATGCTGCGCCAGCTGTTCAGGCCGAAGCTCCGGCAGGAGGACCTCAGGACCGTGCTGACCGAATATATCGGCGAGAAGCGTTTGGGAGACGCCGCGGTGCCGCTGGTCATCGCCAGCTACGAAGCTGTCCGGGGAAGGCCATACCTCTTCAAGACGGCGCACCATCCCAACCACTCCCGCGACTACCGGGCCTCGGCCGTCGACGTCGCCCTGGCGACCTCCGCGGCACCCACATTCTTCAGAGCCGCGGCGGTAGCGGTGCGCAAGGGGGAAAGCTACTTCGACGGCGGCGTCTGGGCGAACTCGCCCACGATGGTGGGAATTGCGGAGGCAGTCGCCTTCTTCGGCGTTCCGCTGTCGGAAATTGACGTGCTCAGCATCGGCACCACGGACGAAGTACGCAGCTTTTCCCATATGCGCGAGGCCGGCATGCTGAAGTGGAACGTTGGTCTAGTCGACATCCTCATGAGCGCCCAGGCCGACGCCGCGCGAGCCCAGTCCGCGCTGCTGCTCGACGGCCGCATGCTGCGCATCGACATGGTACGGCCCTCAGGGACGTACAGTCTCGACCGTGCGGATGCGCAGACGATCGGCGAACTAGCCGCGCTGGGCGAAGGCAAGGCGGCGGAGAGGCAGGTAGTGGAACAGGTAAAGGCGCGCTTCCTGAACGGGCAGCGTGCCGAGCGCTATACGCCCCTCCACTCCTAACGCAGCCGGCTGGCGGTCGCCGCATTCGCAGGCAATGCATGTTCTAACTTGCACACGAAAAGTCACTAACCGCCCCCCTTATGTACCAGGCTAGCAGCTTTCGGGCTTTTGCCGCAGCTTTGCGAACGTCCAATATGGCGCGCCTTGCCGACTGGCAGCTCCCGATCCGATCCCATCGCTGCCATTGGCTGAAACCATGCCAGATTTCGAAATCAGCAGTATGGCAATGAGCACTTCGCCGGCTGTCTGGCACTTCCACCAAGAGCTTGGTGGCGCACGGCGCGTCGTCAGGCCCGATAGTCTAGATCGCCGCCACCGCTGCGCACGATCCTGTCCACGACGACTTGCATGATGATCGGATAGGGCACGCTCTCCTCTGCGATCATCCGCCGACGCTCGTCGCGCAACACGGACCCGGCCTCCCACCGGGACCGCTCCCGCTCTCTGATTTCCGCCAGGATCGTGCTCTCGGCATCGAGAGCAGGCGCGAAGGCTTCGCTCAGAAGATAGGCGGCCGCCCCGCCGGTACTTTCGACGGCGAACAAAGGGCGCTTAGGGAAACGCTTCGAGAATGCCTTCGCCAGAGCCAAGCTCTGCTTGCCTCCTCCGATGCAGACAAGGGCGACCGGATCTTCCAGCTCCAGGAGGTCGAACGCGGCCGCGCCAGTCGATAGCCGTCGCGTGGCCGCCAATCCAATGCGATTGAGGAACTCCTCGTCCTGCCTCTCCCTCTCCGATAGATCGATCTGTCCATAGAGACGCACCTTGGGCCGTCGCGACACTGCTTCGACGCCACGCTCGGCAAAACCTGGCTCTTGGTATTCGCCCGCCACCATGGCGACCAGATGCCCGACCGCCGGGCCGCCGTGCACCGCGACCTCGCCCCTCTCCGCCAGTACGGCACGGGTCAGGCTGGCGACCGCCTGGTCGATGCCCCATTGCCCAAGCCTGGAGTTCTTGAAGTCAACCATTTCGCTGGCAGACGACGCGGTGACGCAGACTGTGCAATCCTTGAGCCGTGCTCCTTGCCACATCTTCACAACAGCCCTTGAACCATGCGGTGTGCTGCCATCGCCATCGACCCCTCGTCGACCAGCTCCATGTCGCATAGATTGGTCAGCCAGTCGTGCTGCTGCTGGCGCGACCGCTCCATCAACTGCGACAATCCGATTATGACGCTGCGGGTGGGTGCGGCACTGGCGGTATGTGCACGGTGATAGTCTGGCAATTCAGGGGGTCTGGCTGTGAGCCAGGTCGCGTAGGTCACCCCACCGGCGTGCAAGCGGTACGAACCGTCGGATCCCCTGATCGGAGCGGGGCCGCCGGCCATGGCGACGGCTTGCTCGAAGGACTGCTCGAGCGCAACGCGACGACGAAGGATCGCTCTGTCGTGCTCATGGCGGATGAACCGCCGCGCTGACTGGAGAGGGACCTCGTCAATGGTGCCATCTGTCCTGATCTCCGAGCCAAGCAGCAAGCGGCGCAGGGCTGGGTCGATGCCCGGGTCCTGCGGCGCTCCGTCGAAGTTTAGGGCGATGATGCCAATGCCGCACGCCTTTGCCTGCGCGATCTCGAACGCTACCCAGGGCGACTGGGCGAGGTTCGAGGACTCGAGGAGCAGGAGCAACGCTTTGTCGCCGAGCTCCTGCATCAGGCGAGCCTGGAAGTCCACGCCAGGAGCGATCCTGAAGTGATCGAGAAAGACGTCGAACCCATCGTGGGAAAGGGCGTCGAAGAGCTGTATCGCCGCGGCTGCGGTGTCGATCTGGCGATAGCTGATGAAGATACGTGGACTGGCCGTGATCCCACCGGCCTGAAGCACGGCAGGAAGGGCTTCGTCCTCCTGCCCGCTCCAGAAGACGGCGTTGATCGCGTCGAGCGGCGACTGCAGCAGCCTCTTGGACGATGCACGCGCCTTTTCCGGCAGCACCGGCAGGATGGAGAAGCTTTTGTCGCTTCCGATCCACAACGCCAGGGGGTCGATGCTCGTCGGCGCGGGGGTGCGGTCATCGCCCACGAGCACCAGGAGCTTGTGGCAATCATGCTCGCCGCAGGCATGACACATGTGGGACCATCCTCCGCACGGCGGCTCGACCGGGATGGCGTGTACACCTGATCGCAGCTCCCGCAGCAAGGCGACGGAGAGCGCTTCCATGGAACGCGCAGCGGCGGTGGTCCCGACGTGGCAGAACTCGATGAGCATCGACGTAGGCATGCCAAGCCCGGTGAAGGTCTCGCATTGCTTCACGCCGCCGATCTCAGTGCGCACCACGAGTTGTATGTCTTGGAGCAAAGGCATGCCGGCACCACGATCTTTCGTACTCTCCAGCCGTAGCCGAAGCGCACAACGTTGTCCAAGGCGCTGAAGCAAATCAGCGGTCTAGCGATGTCCGCTTTTGGCACACTTGAAGGTTTGTCAGACGACCGGAATGGGCGCATTGCTGCTCGACCGCTTCATTGGGCGTTCGCCAATCCTATGAGCGCCACGTAGCTTGGGATCCGGGTGGGCGTTAATGCAAATGCTTGCCCTCCATTCCTGAGCGCACTACGGCTTCGGTTCTGCTTTTGGAGGCACAGGTGTTCGCGTTGGCAAAACAGTTCTCTCATCTCGAACCCCATCATCATCGTTTCCTTGCAGAGCAGCACATGTTCTTCACAGCGTCGGCGGCGGGTCATGTGGACGTGTCACCGCGGAGCACTGACATGTTCCGCGTGCTGGGAGACAATGCCGTCATGTATCTCGACCGCACCGGCAGCGGGAACGAGACGGCAGCTCATCTTAAGATCAATCCCCGTCTTACAATCATGTTCTGCGCTGTTGCCGGACCGCCACTTATCATGCGCCTTTTTAGGCAAGGGCGGGTCATTCGTCGCAACAGTGCAGAGTTCGCTTCCTTGCTGGCTGAGCACTATGAGGGTCATGCTCCTTTGGGCGCTCGCCAGATGATCATGCTCGACTTCGATCTAGTACAAACATCGTGCGGATACGGCGTGCCCCTTTCGAGTACCAACATAAGCGCCCGCAGATGGATGCTTGAGCTGAGGCGAAAGGCGTCGCCGGTTTTCCCACTGGTTTATTCAGCTAATAGCGCCCTCTTCCTGACACCTGAGGAGTTGTTCATGGATCGTTCAACAAGCGGCTGGATCAACGGCCTCATCGGGGTTGTGATCTTCAGCGGCTCGCTTCCGGCTACGCGCATTGCCGTGCAGGCGTTCGACCCCTTGTTCTTGACGGTGGTTCGGGCAGTTATCGCCGGCGTGCTGGGGCTAGGACTCCTCCTGGCGTTCAAACAACCACGACCCAAGCGACAGGATCTCTTTTCGCTGATGATCGTGGCCATCGGCGTCGTGGTTGGATTCCCGCTGCTGACCGCTCTGGCCCTTCAACACATCACCTCCGCTCACTCCATTGTCTTCATCGGTCTGCTGCCACTATCGACAGCAATTTTCGGAGTATTGCGCGGCGGTGAACGACCAAAACTTGCCTTCTGGATCTTTTCGATCCTGGGAAGCCTGCTGGTTGCTGGGTTCGCAGCTTCACAAGGCATTAACGTGTCTCCCCTCGGCAATACACTCATGTTGGCTGCCATCATTGTATGTGGCCTTGGTTACGCCGAAGGCGCCAAGCTGTCCCGAGCGTTTGGCGGATGGCAGGTAATCTCATGGGCTCTGGTGATTTCACTACCGTTCACGGCCATACTCACCACTATCAACTGGCCATCCACATTTTCGGACATTACAGCTCCAGCTTGGCTGAGCCTAGCTTATGTGTCCTTGTTCAGCATGCTAATTGGCTTTGTTTTCTGGTATCGCGGACTGGCGCAAGGTGGCATCGCTGCAGTTGGCCAGCTTCAACTACTCCAACCGTTCTTTGGATTGGCCCTTGCATGGACATTGCTGCGAGAACCGGTCACGCCTGCCATGTTGCTCGTCACCGTTGCGGTCATTGCCTGTGTGGCGGGCGCTCGCAAGTTCGGACAGTAGGAAGACTAAGCCCCTTGGTGGTTGGACTACTCATACGATGTCCGCTCCTAGGGAGAAATCAACTTCGCCTGAGTGGCCGAGATGAGGCGCGATCCGGTGGGTAGCAGCGTTCCACGTCCGTCTCTCATCCAACCATAATTCCACCGCTTGCTCTATTCTTGCTGACTTCTTGCGGATCGCGCGGGAATACAGCGATGACGAACATCACGACAGCGATTAATCGGGAGCTCATCACTGCGCTACAGCGCGACCAGCATCCGGACCTGGCTGGCTTGCCAGTCGTTTTAGGCGCGCGGCTGGGACAATCAGATGTGGAGGCTTGGAGAAGATCTCGCTGTAAGGCTGCCGTGGTTATCAGACCGAGCTGAAGAGCTGCTTCTCAATAAATATGCATTCTTGCCGGCTATGTCGGCGCGTCTTCCGCTGCCTGTACCTATCCCAACGCGGCTTGGTCGCCCATCCGAACTTTTCCACACGCCTGGATGGTAACGAGCTGGATACAGGGACAACCGAGCCGTCAGCAAGGACAACGCGGTACTCAAGATCCATGATGCGGTCGCTATGCGGATCAAGAGCTGCCAACGCTGCCGGAGCCAAACGAGCTCGGTCGTCCGGATGGACCCGGGCCGCGAAGTCCTCAAAGCTTGCCTGCTGCCCAACCGTGCCACCCAACAGAACTGTTGCATGTTCATCGCCGTGAAGGTTGACAAACTGATTGTTGACGATGTCGCACTCCCAAACACCCATTTGAGCGGCCGCCAGGGCAAGCTTTACGCGCAGTTCGCTTTCTCGAAGCGCGAACTCTGCTTCCTTCTGCTCCTCGATGTCGGTGTTGGCACCCACCCAGTACTCGACATGTCCATCTGCTGCGAGAGCGGGGTTGGCTCGAGCGATATGCCATCGGTACGTGCCGTCATGACGCCGCAAACGGAATTCCGCTGCGTAGGGTATGCCCGTGGCTATCGATCTTTCCCAAGCGGCTGCGGCCTCCAAGATATCGTCCTGATGCACGATGCTGGCCCACTTGTCCCCATCAGGCTCACCGAAACGGGCACCGCTATAGGCATAGACTTGGTCATTGAACCAGTCCAATTGACCGTCAGCTCTCGCGGTCCATACGTGGTTTGGCAGCAGTTGCGCCAGTCTGCGGAACCTTGCCTCGCTTGCCGCAGCCGCCATTTCGGCCAGCTTTTGGTCCGTGATGTCATGCCCTTGTGCAAAGATGCCGGTAATCGCCCCATCGGCAGACCGGATGGGCTGGTAAATAAAGTCCACGAACCGCTGTTCGGGTTTGTCGCCGGGGCGCCGCTGCAGAAGGATTGGCAGGCCCTGTCCAATGTATGGCTCGCCGGTAGAGTACACCTGGTCTAGGAGTTCGAAGAAACCCTGGCCCTCAACCTCCGGGAGCGCTGCACGCACCGGCATGCCCAGAACATCACGATGACCTATCAGTTGACGGTATGCGTCATTGGTAATCTCAAAGGTATGGTTGGTCCCTGTCAGGACAGCCATAAAGCTTGGAGCCTGCGCCAACATCTCGCGCAGGCGCTCGAGCTCGGCACCTTTGATTTTTGACTGGCTTACCTCGTCGGTGATCTCTACGGCACTGCAGAACATGCCGACCACCTGATCTTCTGCATCAAGGACTGGCGTATAGCCGAACGAGAAGTGAGCCTCGACGGTGCTGCCGTTCCGCAGCAAGCTGATTTCGATGTCATCCATGTGGGTCGGAGTGCCACTATACGCAGCATTCATGATAGGACCCACGGTGGCTGCTATATCGCCCCAAACTTCGCCCAAGGGTTCGCCCAAGGCTGATGGATGTCGCTGCCCCAATATCGGCGCATAATCATCATTGTAGAGCATTATCCGCTCGGGGCCCATGCGATGAACATGGGTTGCCGGGAACTTAACATGACCTGGACGAGAGTCTGGAGGCTGGCTGGCCATTGCATGACCGAACCCAGTGGTGAGTTCGCCCAGTCATGGCGCCTGATGCGCTCACCAGCATCACCCCCGCCCGACAGAAATGTCGGGTAACGCGCTAGAGTGGATTGCACCATGGTGGCCCCAGATACTGCGGTACTCCCGCTCAGCCCCATTCGTATAATGTCCACACTCATTCCGGTCCAGTAGAGTGATCGCTTCGCGAAAAGGAATTGCAGACCACTCTCGGTTCTTGAGGGCAGGGTAGGATCGATGCCGAGTGCAAGATAGTCGAGAGCCACCTCCAGAACGTTTGACCGCACTTTAGCGGGCGTATCGGAATTGTCGGTCAACGCTTGCGTATCGGCAAGCACACGAATTGGTCGTGCGTTGCTTGCAACGCGACGCGGTTGTTGAGCGAACCCACGTGGTGACTGAGGCGTAGAGGTCCTGTTGGTCGATCCCCAGTTAGGATGATCGGACGGTTGGCTGATTTTAAATGCATGAAACAACTCCCAAAATGGAGCCGCTGCCTCGTGTCGGTGAGGCTGAGGTAATGACCAGGCCGCAAGAAGCAGCGGCACAAGGTCAAGAAATAATGACAGCCCGCGCTTAGAAAGCGCGCCACCAACGTCGTACAGCAATCGTAGGTCGTTTCGTCATACGTGAGCTATAGCATAGCTTCTCCGCATTCCAATTCGCAATGACAGAAACGAAAGAACAAGCGGGCGAGCAGCATCCCACCCCAGTTCGGCAAGCCAGTAAATTCCCCACCCTACCCGGCAAATCGCTCGTGATGGTCATCACCGAAACTCTACGCTCCTCGGCCATCTCCACGCCGGGTCCGGGACGTGGCGTCAGCCTGATATGATCACGCAAGATCGGACAGGGCCAGTTCAAGGCGGTAGTTTATCCGATTCCCCGGCTCCAGCAAGGGACGCTCATCAGCCGCCTCAGTCTTTGGCTCTAGTCCAAGGGCGAAGACGCCGGATTGGTACGCGCGCCAAACCGCAAACCGCGGTAATGTTTCACCGCTGAACCGCAAGTTTACGGCGAGGCCGACCACCGAGTTCATCAAAGTGACGCCCGAGCCGCCTATTTCCCGGCTTTCGACATTTTCGACACGTTCCCCATAGTCGTCGGCGGGCACTGGTCTATCCTGCGCCAGCGCGCTCGCCAACGCAGCCGGCAGTCCTAAAAATTTGAGCGCTTCGTCAAGAAACGGATAGCCGAAATTCAGGTGGTAAAGGATGCCATGTCGTGTCGGCCGAAAGCCGCGGTTGATCACCACATCCTCGACCGTGAGGGTCGTTGCATCGATCGGCAGGGATATTCGACGCCGCAATTCGAGCGTCTCCCCGAATACACTGGCCTGGCGGACCACTCCCTCGCAAGATATTTCGCCCGTGTCGGGATCGACTCCATAGGCTAAAATCTTGGCGCGGGCGGTGGAGATGCGGCCATGCAGGGGCGGCGTGATCGCCTTAAGGTGGGGGTGGTTGTAGTGGCTCACGTCCACTTCGCGTGGACGGCTAAAATGGTCCAGCCCGCAGGTGACCATAAAGCCGTCGAAGTTGCGCAGAAAGGCCCAGCCACCCTCTGAGCCCGCGTCCGCCGTTGGGAAAGGCATCTGGGTCGGTGAATGCCACCCAATATTGGTGCCGCCCTTTGACAACGCAGAGATATCGAGACCCCGGTCGACGGCGACTTCGAACCCAATGCCGACAGCGTTGCGTCCGACCAAAATACGCTGTCCACGTCCGGGACCATCCTCCATGGACATGAGGCGCATGTCCGCAACAGCCCGCAGGTCAGGCGACCTTTTCAGCAGATCGGTATTCATCTAGGGGCCTCTGTCTTACAGGTTCCCGGCAACATCGGGCCGAGCGGTTGCACCAAGCAGTATTGCAGACAGCTCTGGCTCATTGACGACCGCCGCCGCATCGCGCGGACGGAACCATTGCAATCTACGCTCGTCCATCTCGGGAAAGGTTGGCGCCAAGCTGGCGACGTCGAGCACATGAACCTGAACCAGGCAAGGCGCCACTCCGCCCTGAGGCAGGGTCCTCAGATAATGAAACTGCCCGCACGGAGATTTGTCTACAACGCCGCGAACGCCAGCTTCTTCCCAGGCCTCACGACGCGCGACCTGATGGGGTTTGTGGCCGCGCATCGGTCGCCCTTTGGGAATGACCCAGCGACCAGAGTCCCGGCTCGTTATGAGTAGCACCTCGAGTCCATTCTTATCCGCACGCTTACGAACGCAAAGCGCGCCGAAGTGGCTGGGCTCGGTAGGGTCATCGGCCTGCCGTACAACGGAACTGGGCTCAATGCTTCCGTCACCGTCGGCATTGATGAAATCTGTCAAAATCACGCTGCTTCCGCGACCCGATCGAGGAGCGGACGCACTTTTTCGAGGAAGCTTTCGCTGCCGCATGCAAAGCGGAGCTTGTCGTCGAGGCCTACTTTGTCCCAGTCAATCGTATGCGAGAGACCTAGATTGTTCAGAATGGGGAGAGCGGCCATAACGTCCCAGGTGGAGTCGCCGAGCGAAAGATAGCCATCGGTCTCGCCCATGGCGACCTGCATGAATGACTGGGTCGCCGAACCACAGCATCGAAAGCTGATCCGCAAATCATCGGAAATAAACCGCACGACCTCCAGCATGTCTTTTGTTGCGACTGACGGATGCAGGCCGATCCCCATCGACGCCTGTGCGAGGTCCAGCGGCGGGAGCGGCGCCAGCGGTTTTCCATTGAGGACCGTGCCGAAACCTTTGCCGCCGGTCAGCATCAAATCGCGCGCTGGCGCATGGATGACACCGAATACCGGCCGCCGGTCCTGGTAAAGCCCGATCGAGATCGCCCAACCCTCGCCGCCGCGGACGAAGTTAAACGTGCCGTCGATGGGATCAAGGATCCAGACGCGACCTGACGTACCGGCAATGTCGGCACCTTCTTCGCCATAGACTCCATCGGCCGGGAAAGCAGCCTGAAGACTTTCGATCAGGAACGCTTCGACATCCCTGTCCGCAATGGTCACGAGGTCAAGATGACCTTTTTTCTCGACTGGCAGGTCCGAGAAGGAGTTAAAATGACGGAGGGCGATAGATCCGGCTCTGCGGGCAATGTTCTCAACGACAGCTGCAATAGCGCTAAAATCGGTCGGCTCAACCATTGGCTTGGGTCCGCAGTCGGGTGACCTGCTCGACGTCATTGCTGATCAATTGGTCCAGTTGGCCGTCCCGTATCCAATCGACGACCTTCGCTTCGATGTCGACACCGTATTCCTTAAGTTTCTTAAGGCGCGACGGCGGTGGAACATGCAGAAAGGCGGCAATGCCGCCGTCGTGCAACTGGCGGGCTTCCCCGCTCGGGAAGTGATAGATCTCGAGGTTGATCGCATCGACATTGGCTTCCCTTGCAAGAGCAGCCGGATCGATCAGGCGTGAGTGCGAAAGTCCGACCGTGGGGACCTGCGGCATTGCCTTTTTGAGCGCGCGCAACTGAACGAAATCGAAGGAGGAGAACTGCAGCAGGTCCGCGCAGTCGATCTGTTCGATCAGGGCGCGTAGCTTAGGGAACAGAACCTCGTCGAGATCATAGGCCTTGAGCTCAAGCTGGTAGACGATCTGGTTCTGGCGCGCGAAATTCAGGGCATCCCGCAGCAGTGGCACGCGCTCCTCGGAGAAATCGGTACCGAACCAGCGACCGGCGCTCAGTTGCGCGATGTCGGAATAGGACATCGCCGAGACCAGGCCATGCCCATTGGTCGTACGATCGACCGTTTCGTCGTGGATCAGGATGAGTTCGCCGTCGCTGGTTATTCTCAGGTCGGTTTCGCAGGTGACACCCGGGCCGGCATATTCTCGGGCCTTGCGGAAGGCGGCTAATGTGTTCTCGGGCGCGCCTTCACTGTGGCCCCGATGTCCGGCCAGACGCATGGTGGAGGGCGTCATTCTAAGCGGGTTCATGGTCTATTCCTTGAGTTTAGCGGAGCCGGGCATCGAAGCGGTCCCGAAGGAAATCGCCGAGCAGGCTAATGGAAAGGGTGGTGAGGACGATGATCAGGCCGGGAAATGCGGTAAGCCACCAGGCATTGACCAAGTAGTTGCGGCCATCGGCAACCATGAGCCCCAGGCTCGTTGCCGGGGGACGAATGCCCAATCCCAAGAAGCTCAATCCACTTTCGAGCAGGATGATCTCGGGGAAGTTGACGGTCAGTTGGACGATCAAAGGGCCTGCGATATTGGGCAGTACGTGCCTGAAATAAATGCGCAAAGGGGCCACGCCAACGACGCGAGCAGCTTCGGCATACCCTTCCATATTTGCACTCAGAACCAGACCGCGCGTCAGGCGGGCGTAACGCTCCCAAGAGGCGATACCCACTAGGAACACGAACAGGATCGGACTGGAGCCGAAGAATGCCAGCGTCCCAAGCGCGATGATAATGAAAGGCACCGATGACATAGCATCGGCAAACCCCATGATCGCGTTGTCCACCCAACCGCCGAAATGTGCTGACACGAAACCGAGGCTCGTGCCAATAAAGGCGCAGATTATCGACCCTGCAAGTGCGATACCCAGTGACGTCTGCGTGGCGACCAAAATGTTGCTGAGCAGGTCGCGCCCGATATAGTCCGTGCCCAGCAGGTGCCCTTCAATGGCGCCGGGCGCCGCAAACCGGGTCAACGGCGATTGCTGCAGATAATCGAACGGGCTGATCCACTGCGCGGTTAAGCCGACGAAAATGACCAGGGCGATCCACGCGCAACACGCCCAGATGCTTGCCGGCATGCGCGGCAGCCATTGCCGCCCGGTGCTCGTCGTCCGCGTTTGTACGTTAGCTTGCGTCATTGCCCTGCAACCTGATCTTTGGATTTAGGACCGCGTAGAGAATGTCCACGGTCAGATTGATGGAGACCATGAATGCCGTGAACGTGAGCACCATTGCCTGGACAACATTGAGATTGCCGGAATTGACGGCCTGTACGAAACCGCTCCCCAGTCCAGGCCAGGCGAACACCGTCTCGACCAGAACCGCGCCACCAAGCAGGCCACCGGCGCTGAATCCCAGCGTGGTCACCAGTGGGATGGCGGCATTGGGCAGCGCATGTCGGAGGATAACTTCCCATTCGGGAATACCGTCCGCGCGCGCCGCTGCAATGTAAGGCTCACCCAGCACGTCGATGAGCGTCGACCGTGTGAACCGGGCGATGCCGGCCGCCCCGGCCAGGGCAAATGTGACCGTTGGTAAGACGGCATGCTGCCAGGTAGAACTGCCAGAGCTGGGAAGCACGCGGAGCCAGACCGCGAACAGGAATATCAGTGCGACACCCAGAAGGAAGTTTGGCACGCTGTAGCCGATCACCGCGCCAGCCATGACAGCCTTGTCCGTGGCTTTCTCACGTCGCACTGCAGCCAGGATGCCGGCGGGGATGCCGAAGAGAATGATCAGAACGAAAGCCGAGACCGTTACGACAAGCGTCTTGGGAATCCGCTCGGTAATCACCGTGAAGACCTGACGGCCGTCCGATGACGAAATACCGAAATCACCGTGCAGCGCATTGCCGACATAGATGACGAATTGTTCGACGATGGATTTGTCGAGGCCCCAGTTCGCCCGGAAGATCGCGATGGATTCCGGCGTCGCCTGATCGCCCAGCATTTGCTGGGCCGGATCACCGCTCACCCGCAGGATGATGAAAACGAAAGTCACGGTGAGAAACAGGACGACTAGAGCGCGAAAGAACCGCGCGATGATGAACGGGATCATGATGCCACCGCCGCAACGGGGAACACTTGCTTCGGGAACTCTTCGGCTCTGTGGCAGGCGACTTTCTGGCCGGCCACGTCTCGCAGGACAGGCGTCTCGACCTCGCATCGTTCGACCGCAAATGGGCACCGCGACCGGAAGGCGCATCCCGTCGCCATTTTCGAATAGTCCAGTTCACCCTGGATCGGGGGCGGAATGTTTCGGACCGACGCGTCCATCACCGGCACCGACGCTAGCAAAGCGCGGGTATAGGGGTGCTTGGGCCAGGAATAGACCTCCCCAATGCCACCGGTCTCCACCACGCGGCCCAGATACATGACTGCGATGCGGTCGACGAGATGCCTGACGACCCTCAGATCATGCGTGATGAAGACGTAAGCGAGGTCCAATTCCATCCATAGCTGACGCAACAGGGCGACGACCTGCGCCTGAACGGAAACGTCGAGTGCTGAAACCGCCTCGTCGAAAACCACCAGTTTCGGATCAAGTATAAGAGCACGCGCGATGACTACCCGCTGGCGTTGCCCACCGGACATCTGATGGGGGTAGCGATCGACCATGGACCTGGCCAGCCCGACCTTTTCGAGCATAAGCGCAGCGCGATCGCGCGCCTCACGCCGGCCGGTGACATGATGCACCAACAGAGCTTCTGCAATCTGTTGGCCGACCGTCATCTGCGGATTGAGGGCCGAGAGAGGATTTTGCTGAACCAGTGCGGTGCGCCTTCTGAACTCAGACCAGTCTCGAGAGCTGCGATCGGCGTGCAGTACGCCTTCGAACTCCACCTCGCCGAGCGTCGGATTGGTTAGGCCGAGCAACAATCTGCCCAAGGTGGACTTGCCGCTTCCAGATTCTCCGACGACACCGAGCCGTTCGCGCGGTTGCAGTTCAAGATCGATCGCATTGACGGCGATGTGACTTGTCGATTTGGCGAACAGGCCGCCCTTGAGCCGGAATGCCTTTGTGACCGCCCGGGCCTGAAGCAAGGTACCGCTCATGATAGCACCGGATGGTAGCAGGCCGCTTCATGCATCGGGCTTATCGGCGCGCGGGCCGGGAAAGTCGCGATGCAATCCTCGGTGGCGCGGGCGCAACGAGGATGGAAATAGCATCCGGAGGGCAGGTCGTTGAGCAGGGGGACCGAACCGGGGATCGGCACCGGGGGCTCGAGGTCGTCGGGGTCGATGCTCGGCATGCAGTTGATCAATGCGCGAGCATAGGGATGGGCAGCCCGATGGATCAGCTCGTCGACTGGCGCGGTCTCGACGATCTTGCCACAGTACATGACGGCAGCGCGGTCCGCCAAACGGGCGATAACCCCGAGGTCATGGGAGACAATGAGCAGGGCCATGCCCGTCTCGGCACGTAGCTCCTCCAGCAGATAAAGGATTTGAGCCTGAGTGGTCACGTCGAGGGCGGTAGTAGGCTCGTCGGCGATCAGCAGCTTTGGCTTGGCCGCCAAGGCGTGGGCGATCATGACACGCTGGTTCATGCCGCCGGAGAACTGGTGGGGATAGGACCGAAGGCGACTTTTAGCTTGGTCGATACCGACGCGTTCAAGCAGCCTCATGGCTTCTAAACGCGCGTCGTTTCCCTTGAGGCCCTGATGACGATGAAGGGCCTTTTCGAGGTAGTATCCGACAGTGTGCACAGGGTTGAGGCTGCTGGTCGGATCCTGAAAGATCATCGCGATCTTCGGTATGGCGTTGTCGCCGGCCTCCTCCGAGCCGCCGTCAAAGCTTACGCTGCCCGATGTTTGCACGATGCCACGCGGCAGCGCCTTCGCGATCGCGTAGCAGGTCATAGATTTGCCGCAGCCAGATTCGCCGACGAGACCAAGGGTTTGGCCGACGTCGAGCGAAAAGCTTATCTCATCGATGATCGTCACGTTTGGTGCTCGGACGACTAGGTCCCGCACGGTGAGCAGTTTGTTCAACTCGACTCCTCCCAGGGTGGCGCACGCAATGCGCGCCACCCAACGCTCAGAAAAGGATCAGGCGAAGCTCAGATTTTTGGCGCGCAGTTCCATCGTCTCGAAGGTAACCGTCTTCCAGAGGACATCCCTGCGGGCGCCGTAGACGTCATATGGCTGGTAGAGCAGGATAGCCGGCGCCTCTTCTTCGAAGATGTCACGCATCCGAGTGAAGGCATCGAAGCGTTCGGGGCCGTCGGGCAATTCACCGACCTTAACCGCAAGCTCGTTGAACTCTTCAGGTGCCTTCCAACCCCAGCGGGTTTGAATGCCCCGACCTGGGCCGAACTCGGAGACCATGGTGGTGACACCATCGGTCAGCCACTGGCCGTTCGACCAGCTGCGGATCAACACCTGCTCGTCAGGTACGGTGACGCCGGGTGCGGCGATGTCGGGGACGACATTGACGCCGATTTCCTTCCACATCTCGATCATCATCATGAGTGCCGGGATCGAGTTGGCGTAGTAGGTACCGGTGCGGTAGGTGATCGGAGAACCGTCGTAGCCGCTTTCCTTGACTAGACGCTTGGCTTCATCGAGATCGTATTCGAAGGGGCGACGATCGGGATCGTAGCTTGCGCCGTAGTGAGCGAAATTGAACCCGTTCGGAATGACGGCTAGGTTCTGCCATAGGGCTTCGACGATCAGCTTGCGGTCGACCGCCAAGCCCAGGGCGCGGCGGAGTTCCTTGGACTGGAAGATGGGCTGGTTCATATTGAACGTGAACATGTGCACGTTCTCGATGACAGCTCCGCGTGTCTCCAGATCCGGGTACCCGTTGATGAGTGCCATGTCGTCTGGAGTCAGAGTGGTAACGATGTCGTACTCACCGCTGATCAGGCCCGCAACGCGCGTGGCAGGCTCACCAACGACCTGGTAGCTAATGCGCGATGCCGTGGGCTTGTCGCCCCAATAATCGTCATTGGCCTCAAGGACCACGCGATCATTGGCGATGAAGTCGACGAACTTGTACGGCCCGGTGCCGACAGGCTTGTTGCCGAACTCAACCGTACCGAGTTCCTTGTAATACTCCTTCGGGACGATCGGTCCGAGCCAAGAAGCTGCGTACTTTTCGATTAGACCCGACGGGGTCTTGGTCCGCAGCACGACGGTGTATTTGTCTTCGACAAGCGGCTCATCCCAGTTCGGGGAGAAAGCACGACCATTGGGGATGACCTTAACGGCCTCGTCGCCCCAGAGACGCTCGGACGAGAAGGTGAAAGCCACGTCGTCGGCCGTCATTTCGACGCCATTGTGGAACATGACACCCTGGCGCAGCTTGAAGCGAACCGAGCTATCGTCGATGCGCTCCCAGCTTTCTGCGAGCGCCGGCACCAGCGTGTTACCATTCCCCTCAGCGCCGTCCGCAAACCAGTCGCGAGTGATCAGTGTGTCGAAAACCTGGTGGATGATGCGAGGTCCGGTGTTGCTGATGCCATTCACCGGTTCAAGAGAATTTGGCAGACCGTTGACGCCGAGACGTAGCTCACGCCGGTCTTGAGCAAGAACCGAGCCGACACCGATGGTCGATGCAATAACGGCAGCAGCGCTGACGCCTATCAGGAATTGTCTACGATTGGTCTTGAGCACTTCGGTTCCTCCTTGAGTGCCGTGGAATTCTTGCGTCTGGCGGGGACATCGAGCCCTAGTTCGCGAAAACGAACTTCCTCCGCAGCTTTTCTGGCGCCGTTTCGATGATGCTACGGGCGCCGACGTCCGTGACGATCACAGCGACGTCCTCGATTTTTACCGTTACCGACAGGCTCGACTTGGTGAGCTTGGTATGATCGGCGACGACGACGATGCGGCTCGACACTTCGATCATGGCCTTCTGGACTGCAGCGTTCTCGGGAGACGCAGTGCAAATCAGACCCCGTTCGAGGTCGATGGAACTAGCATTGAGAATGAGCTTGTCGGCGTTGAACTGTCGGATGAACTGCTCCGCCAGGGGCCCGCGAAAGGATCGGTTGGACTCGGTGTACTGGCCCCCAACCGAAAAAACCGACTGACCGTCATTGCGGATCATCTCGTTGATGATGTCGTAGCTATTGGAGATGGCGGTCAGGCCCTTTCGGTTGTTGAGGCGCTTGGCGACCTCAAGTGAAGTGGTCCCCGCATCCAGCATGACGGCATCGCCATCGACGATCATTGCTGCCGCAGTCGCGCCGATGGCAGCCTTCTCGGCCTGGCGGGAAACCAGACGCGCAGCATGCGTGAGGTCTTGTCCGATCTGGTTCGTACCGACCGCCCCGCCATGGGTGCGACGCAGCAGGCCCGCTTCTTCGAGTTCACCAAGATCGCGACGCACGGTCGCGACGGACACTTGAAGCCGCTCCGTGAGGCTGCGGATGTCGACGAACTGCTGATCCCGAAGCAGGGATACAATCTTGGAATGGCGGTCTTCGGCGGCATTGAACAAGATCTTCTCCTTGTCTCATTCTTGGCGTATATCGCTCATAACGAGCGAAAGGCATCAACGTCAAGTGAACTTATGATGACGGACATATGACAGCATCTCTGCCGCTTTTCCCTCTATTTACAAATTTTGGCATCTTCATCATGGTGTCATAAATCGTATACCGAGACTCGATGATCGAAATCGCTCATCCTATGACGAGACGGAATGTCGTGCTGGGATGGGCCTAGAGATGCGTGCGCGACCTCGACGACATGAAGCATGTCCGCGACCGGCCGCATGCCGATCGACTCCCTGACCGCACCTCGCGGTTTGGGAATCGGCGGGCCTGCTCCTCCCGGGAGGCCCGCCGAACGAATTTGCTACCTTTATCGATGTTGCCACGGAGGCGCAGGATGAACCGATGACCTCGACTTTACTCTTGATCGACCTGCTCGGAGCCGCGGCTCTCCTCCTCTGGGGGCTGAGGCTACTCAAGACCGGCGTGAACACCGCATTCGGCGTGCAGATGCGCCGGTTCATTTCCGCTAGCGCCAGAAATCGGTTCGTAGCGTTCGGGGCCGGATTCGTGACGACCCTGGCATTGCAAAGCAGCACTGCCATGGCAGTCATCCTTGGGTCATTCGTATCGCAGGGGCTGGTCGGCGTGGTCATGGCACAAGCGGTTATGCTCGGCGCCAATCTAGGCACCGCCGTCGTGGCGACCGCGCTTTCCTTCGATCTCTATTGGCTTGCGTCGGTAGCGATTCTTGTTGGAGTGATTGCGAACGGCGGTAGGTCACGACGCCATAGGGGTGCAAGCGAGATCGCAATCGGACTTGGACTGATGTTCCTATCCTTGCGTCTGATGGCCGAAGCGACCGAGCCCATGCGCCAATCCGAAGCGCTGGCGGCGTTTTTTGGGCTACTCGGTGATGCACCGTTGGTTGCCATCCTGTTGTCGGCCTGCCTTGCGGCGGTGTCCGCGTCGAGCCTGGCAATCGTACTGTTCGTGATGTCCCTTTCGTCAGTGGGTGCGGTCGACGCTGAGTTGTGCATTCTGCTAATCGCCGGCGCCAATGTCGGAGGAGCCCTCCCTCCTATTTTTGCGGTGGCTGCGGACGGAGCCTCGGCCCGTCAGGTCGCCGTCGGCAATCTAGGCGTGCGGGGGCTCGGCGCCCTTGCCTTGCTGGTATCCGCTTCGTCATTGGCGTTGCTTCTGCCTTCAGGCACAAGCTTACCCCAGCTGGCGATCTACGCTCACCTGGCATTCAACTTCATACTGGCCGCCATCTTCCTTCCCATTGTCGGTCCCTACTCGCGCATCGTCGGCCGGCTTTTGCCAGTGAGGCAAGGAAGCAACTCGGATGACGGACCCAAGCACCTCGACGAAGGTGCTTTGGCGGACCCGCCGACAGCACTTGCCGCCGCGATGCGCGAAACACTAAGGGTTGGCGATATCGTTGAAGAAATGCTGGAAACGACGCTGACCGCTCTCCGAACCAACGATGAGATGCTTTGTCAGGGAGTGTTCAAGCTCAATGATAGGGTCGACCGATTGCAAGGCGCCATCAAACTCTATCTGGCACGCATGGAGCGCTCCGGATTAGACCCGGTCGGTCAGCGGCAACTCAATGACATCCTCGCATACGCCATCAATCTTGAACATGTCGGAGACATCGTCGAACGCAGCCTCTCAAGGTTAACCATCAAGAAAATCGAACAGCAGCTCAGCTATTCCAAGGAAGGGATGGAAGAGATCGAAGAGCTGTTCCGGGATACCATCGACAATCTGCAGTTAGCACAGAACGTCTTTATCAATCGCGACGCGCAGATCGCCCGTCGATTGATGGAGGCGAAGGTCACCATCCGTCAGAAGGAAAAGCGGTCGGTCGAACGGCATATGGATAGGCTGCAGCAGCAACAGCCCGAAACGCTTCAAACTACTTCTATGCACATGGATGTGTTACGTGACCTGAAGCGGATCAATGGTCATTTGATGAGTGTCGCTGCGCCTATATTGGAGGAGGCAGGTCTTCTGAGAGAAAGTAGACTTAAAAAGGGCTAGTCGCCGATGCGCATTTATATCGACTTTAGACGTACTAGAGCTCGCGAATAGCGCCATCGCACCACCTGCCGCGCAAAACGGATACGATCTCCAGGCTTGTTCAGCATATGAAACCTGGGAGGTCACGCGTCATGTCTGCTTCCCGGTTTTCAGATCCGAAAGCGGACAGTCTGCAACCCATCTGTGGACGCCCCGTAAGACGCAAGCGGTTTCTTGAAGATTGCACGTAGTCGGATGCTGCCATCTGTCCGGCCTCTGATGCAGCACCAGAGGCTGCGGGCCCGTATGGGAGTTCGCGGACCGGATCCATATCACCCACAGCGTGCTCACGGCACCGTGGATTGCCCTTGTTTTCCGACCCCGTCTGACCGACTGTTGTGCCATACCTTCCTTCGACCGACTACGTCCCCGACGACCTCTGGCCCGCCTTGGCTTACGCCGCAACTGCGACCGGAGCTTTGTATTCCTCTTGCTTCATGAGCAGCGCCCAGATGATGCGCGCCGTCTTGTTGGCGAGAGCGACCGTCACCAGCATGCGTGGCTTCCGGGCCATCATCTGCTCAAGCCAAGA
>JAESGO010000097.1_pt1 | contig 42151 bp, 45 predicted proteins | sample 9269701 | NCBI WGS metagenome assembly JAESGO01 (sample SAMN15720690, study PRJNA650881) | algae metagenome | isolation source: Hormoscilla sp. CMT-3BRIN-NPC48 and co-occurring heterotrophs from... | place: USA: Clark Mountains Wilderness, California | collected 2010-04-18 | reverse complement strand
CAGGCGGGCGCATGTGAGCGTCGCCAGAGCAATCTCCGACCCGCTCAACCGGCTGTTCATCAGCTCAACCGTGCCGACCGTAATCGAGAACTCATCGCCACGTCGCATGAGGCGCATGGGCGTGCTCTCACCTGGGATCGTTGCGGTGTCGACGTGAACCCAGGGGATCATGGCTGGCTCGCTGCAGGGGGTTAGCAGGCGCCAGAGCCGCATCTGTGGCGTAGCCTGTTCTAAGAGGCGTAGGGGTTGGAACTGATGACGGCCGTTGACCTGCTTGGCTGACTGCTGCTGTCACTGCGACATGGCTGAAACTATGCCGGTCAGGAAGTCGCAGGGCTGCAGCGGAGCCATGGGGGTGTAAGTGCGAAGTCTTCGACCAGCCAATCGATGAACACTCGTGTCTTGGCCGGTATGAGCCGACCTGGCGGCAGAACCACCTGCACCATGCTTTTGTAATCAAACCGCCAATCTGGGAGTACCCGGACGAGTCGGCCGTTGGCAAGTTCCTGTCCAATCTCCCAGTCGGAGGCAAGCAGGATGCCGGCGCCTGCAATGCAAGCGGCAACCAAGCCCTCGCCTTCATCTGAGACAATGGAACCAGACACACGCTGAGTAACGCGCTTGTTACCGTTCCGCAGCTTCCAGCCCTGACGGAGCCCCTCCATCGGAAATCGGAGGCATTCATGCTTCTCAAGGTCTGCAGGCCTCAGCGGCGCGCCCCGGCGAGCAACATAAGTTGGCGAGGCGCAAAGCACAGTCTCGATAGGCGCCAAGCGCCGGATGGTAAGGCTGCTGTCTGACAGTTCGCCGATGCGGATTGCCGCGTCGAACCCCTCCGCGACCAAGTCCACAAAACGGTCGGTGTGGAGGAGCTCGAGCTGAACTTCCGGGTAGGCGGCGACGAACTCCGGCAGCCGGGGCGCGATCCACCGCCTGGCGTAAGTTGCCGGCAGACTAAGTCTCAGCAGCCCGCGCGGCGTGGCTGCGCCCTCAGTTGCCTCGGAGTCCGCTGCGGACAGCTCGCTGAGGATTGTTTTGACCCGGGTGAGATAGGCGGAGCCGGCCTCCGTTAGCGTGATCCGCCGCGTCGTGCGAGACAGCAATCGAACCCCAAGTCGGGCCTCCAGGGCGTCCAACCGCCGCGAGATGGCGGACGGATCACGGTCGAGCACCCGTGCCGCGGCCGAGATGCTGCCATGCTCGACAACCGTAACAAAGGCGTCGATCTGCTCGAACTGAGGCCGACTTCGTTCTTGCATCTGGCGCATGAGTATTTTGCCTGTCGCCGGAATAATCCTCATTCGATGCAGTAATTAACTTGGGTTCGTCAAGGGGAGACCACCCCCCGCATATCCAAAAGGACCCAGCAATGTCTGCACGGCAAGCCATCTTCCCCGCTGGACGCCACGCGCTCTACGAGAAACACCGCTACTCAGCCGCAGTGCGTTCCGGTGATCTGCTGTTCGTTTCGGGCCAAGTGGGTAGCCGCGACGACGGCTCGCCAGAGCCTGACTTTCGAAAGCAAGTTCAACTCGCCTTCGATAATCTAGCATCTGTGCTGAAGGCAGCAGGTTGCACGTTTGAGGACGTGATCGACGTCACAACCTTCCACACCGATCCCGAAGCACAGTTTGAGACCATCATGGCCGTGCGCGAAGGGGTCATCGGCGCGCCGCCCTATCCGAACTGGACTGCAGTTGGCGTCAACTGGCTGGCCGGCTTTGAATTCGAGATCAAGGTCATCGCGCGGGTTCCACAGCCGGCCTGAATGAGGCCGGCTCGATCTGCCCCCCGGTGCTTCTTCGGTGAAGCGCCCCTCCCACCACTGCAAGCTGGCATGGCAAAGTCTTCCATGTCCCGGCTTGCGTCCGGCGCCGCACCGGCTCCCAAAGGAGAAAACACCATGATGGTTCGCAAGCTCACAATCGCCGACGCCTCGTTTGAGCGCTCCCCCGGCCAGGACGCCGATGTCTTCGCTGGCAACCTCGTCGACGAGCGGCACGGGGGACCGGTGACGATTGGCTATGGTCGCTACGCTCCCAACCAGAGCATCGACGAGAGGATTGCCGTCGACGATGTCATGATTGTCCTCGAGGGGCGGCTCTCGGTCTTGACGGACGACGACACGGTTACAGCCGGTCCGGGCGAGATCGTCTACATGCCCAAGGGCGAGCGGGTGACCATCCGGTCTCACGAGCAGGGTGCCGTGACCGCCTATGTCACCTATCCTCACTGGAAGCAGGCTCATCCATAAGCTGTCGACGGCGCTCGATGCACGGATTTGGGCACGGACGATAGAGTAGGCAAAGGTGATCACCGAGCAGCTCACCGTGCCCGAAACCGAGCACAAGGTGAGATGGCGTGTTCCCAACCGGAAGCAGCACGGATGAGCGATCCAGGCGTGATCGAAGCCCCCGGTTCTGCCGGTGCCGTCTCGGGAGCGACGCTGGGCCCATGGGTACCAACAACTTCCCTAAGAACGTTCAAGGCGTTTTGGCACGGAGGCAATCTGCACTGACAACTAGGCTGGCTACATGATTAGCGAGCCCATGGCGCGGAAGGGCTGAACTCGGCAACCACTCGCTCGATAAAGAGGCGCGTCTTGGCGGGCACGAGCCTTCCTGGCGGAAGCACGATTTGGGCATTGCCCTCGTGGTCTAACCTCCAGTCCGGAAGCACGCGGACAAGGCGGCCTTCAGCAAGATGCCTGCCGCAAGACCATTCCGAGGCAAGCATGATGCCACCGCCATCAAGCGCTGCAAGAACCATGCTGCTGCCATCGTCGGTTCGAAACTGGGCCGGTGCGTGCACCGTGGTGCGTTCGTCGCCGCGGCGAAGACGCCAGTCTGGCCAGAAGTTCGGCACCTTCAGCCTAAGGCAGCGATGGTTCTGCAAATCTTCGAGCGTGTGGGGCGTGCCAGCCTCAGCGAGATAAGCAGGCGAGGCGCAAAGGATCGTCTCAAAGGATGCAAGATGACGGACGATCGAGGAGCTGTCGACCAGACCGCCGAACCTGATGGCAAGGTCGAACCCTTCTGCAACTAGGTCGAAATAGCGGTCGCCCAGTTCGAGTTCGAGTTCAATCTCGGGGTAGTCGCGAAGGAACGCAGGTAGCCATGGCACGACCCAGAGCCGCGCGAAGGTTCTGGGCATGGTCACGCGCAGCAAGCCGCGCGGGCGGGCCGCGCCTTCCGCTGCTTCCACGTCGGCTGCGGTGAGCTCCGCTAGAATAGTCCGCACCTTTCGCAGGTAGGCGGCACCGACCTCGGTTAGGCCGACCTGGCGGGTCGTCCGCGCAAAGAGCCGCACGCCTAGCCGCCGTTCCAGTGCATCGATCCGGCGGGACAGGACTGAAGGGTCCTTGCCGAGAAGACGGGCTGCCGCCGCGAAGCCGCCATGCTCAGCAATCGCCACAAAGGTCTCGATCTGATCGAGCTGCCCCCCAGATTTTTCATGCATGGTCTGCATCAGTCTGTTGCCTCCGAGAGGAATTATCATTGCTGAAAGCATGAACTACTTTGCTCTCTAGATCGAGGGCAACCACGTCCTCTTCATGACCCAGCCTCAGGCAGTCGCCGACGTGGTGGCCGATGCGGCTCAGGGAGCCGTGACTCAGCGTTCGAAGACAGGAGATTAAGATGGGCCAAGATGATGGAAAAACCGCCGGCAACACGAGTGCGAGCACGACATCAGGTTCGCAAGCAACAACGCCTACGAGTAAAAAACCGCTTATTGCGGTCTACGGTGCGACCAGCAAGCAGGGGCGTAGCGTTGCGGTCTCGCTGCTGGAAAGTGGCCGCTTCCGGGTCCGTGCCCTCACGCGCAACCGCGACTCGAACGAAGCGCGCAGCCTGGAACAGCTTGGCGCGGAGATCGCGACAGTACCGTCAGGTCTCGGTCATCACAGGGAACTTGTTGCCGCTTTTACCGGTGCGGACGGCGTCTACCTGATGACGCCGCAGATCAATCCGCAGGACGATGTGGAATTCGCGCTGGGCAAGCAACTCGCCGATGCGGCGGTGGAAGCCGACGTCGGCCATATCGTCTTCAGCACTCTAGAAAATGTGGAGAAGATCACTGGCGGCAAAAAGTATGTTCCGCACTTCACCAGCAAGGCCCGTGTAGCTGAGTATATTCGAAGCCTGCCAGTCTCACATTCGTTCGTAATGATGGCGTTCTTCTACACTAACTTTCTCGAGTATTATGTCCCGCGTGTGGAGAACGGCAAGCTGCTCATGCCAATCTATCTGCCCGAAGACTTCCGGGCGCCGTTCGTGGATCCCGTCACGGCTACAGGACCGGCAGTGCTCGAGATCTTTTCGAGCCCCTCCCTATACGTCGGTAAAACGCTCCCGGTGGTCGGTGATATCATTTCCCCCCGCGAGATGGTTGAGACCTTTCAGCGTGTGACTGGCATCGAGGCCGAATATCGCAACGCCTACAGCCGCGAGGATCTGCTGCACTATTTCCCTGACTTCGCGGCCAATGAGCCGCTGGTCGATGAACTGGTCGGCATGGTCGAATACGCTGTCGAGTACGGCTACTTCGCCGACGGTCACGACCTTGAATGGAGCCGCCGCCTGAATGCGGCCTCTCTGAACTGGGAACAGTTCCTGCACGCGACTAAGTGGCGTGGAGAAAAGCGGCCGTTTGGAAACTAAGCCCGACGAAGGTTCAAAACAGACGCGAGTTAGCCATGACCATTGAAGACAACAAGCAGAAGGTGCGCGAGTACCTTGTCCATTTCGGGGACGCAGCCATCCCGGAACTCCTGGATGCGATGAGCGAGGATGCGACGTGGTGGATTATCGGCAAGCCTCATCTCTTTCCAGGCGCGGGCACCAAGTCGAGGGCCGATATGGAGCGCATCTGGGGCAGTCTTTTCAGACATATGAAGAATGGGCTTGCGATGAACGTCATCGGCATGGTTGCCGAGGGAGACAAGGTCGCGGTCGAGATCCGCTCCCATGCCGACCTCACCGACGGCAGGGTCTATGAGAACCAGTACCACATGCTCTTCACCCTTGAGCGGGGCAAGATCGTCGAGGTCAAGGAGTATGCGGACACCCTTTTGATCGCGAACACCTTCGGTTGACCTTCGCCGCCCGCAGCGTCATTCGTCGTATCGGAGAGGAACCACTATGAAGCTGCTCGACATCCTTGTGCCCACCTACGTGCAGATGCTGGGAGCGCTTTCGACATGGCTCGGCAAGGCCGGGGTGCAGATGATGGGTGGGGAGGCGGACGCGCTCCTATCGGCGCGCCTAGCTCCCGACATGTTCCCGCTTTCCACCCAGGTGCGGTTCGCGTGCGTTCAAGCTCAGGAGGGCGTGTTCCGGCTACAGGGACGAGCCTTCCCGGAAACGATCGAGCTTCTGCTGAACGAAGGGCGCAACGCCGCCGATTGTCCTGGCTCAATCGCCGACGCGCGAGCGCGGATCGAGGAGACCTTAGGCGTCGTCAAGGCGTCGGCTGCCGAAGCGCTCGACGTTGACCCGAAGACGCCGATTGCCCACGCGCTGCCCAACGGGATGATCTTCGACCTCACGGCCGAGGGCTACGCCCGCGACTGGGCGCTGCCCCAGTTCTACTTCCACATCATGATCGCCTACGCGATCTTGCGCAGCCAAGGGGTGGACCTCGGCAAGGCGGATTATGTCGCCCACATGTTCCCGCATTTGCGCCCCAGTTCGACGCCTACGCGGTAGCAGCAGCCAATGATTTCGGTGATTCGTTACGTGTCAGTGTCCGCAATGGAACGGACTTATAGGTGACGTCCAAGGAAGGTTTGAATAAATCCGGCAATTTCTCCCACATGGGTTTCCAGCGCAAAGTGGCCCGCGTCAAGTAGGTGCACCTGCGCGTTAGGAAGGTCGCGCTTGTAAGCCTCTGCGCCAGGAGGAATGAATGCCGGGTCATGCCGTCCCCAGACCGCGAGCAGTGGCGGCTGATGTTCACGAAAATACGCTTGAAACTCGGGATAGCGTTCAAGATTGCTGCGGTAGTCGAGGATCAGATCCAACTGGATCTCCTCCGCACCAGGCCGAGACATCAAGGCGATGTCGAGTAGATAGCCGTCTGGGGACATCTGCTCCGGCTGTGTTCCGGTGCGGTACTGCCAATTTTCGATCACTGCGGCGGAAAGCGACTCACGGCAAGCTTCACGGTTCTCGGGAGTTGGCTCACGCCAATACGCTTCCCATGGGCCCCATTGGTCGCTGAACCCCTCCAAGTACGCATTGCCGTTCTGGCTGATGATAGCAGTGACACGCTTCGGGTGCGCCGCAGCCAGTCGATAGCCGACCGGAGCGCCATAATCGAAGACGTAGACGGCAAACTGATCCAGACCGAGAGCTTCAACAAATCCCTCGATCACTCCCGCCAGCGCATCAAATGTATACTGAAAGACGCCGCGCTCTGGCGCCACAGTCTGGCCGAACCCGGGGAGGTCTGGGGCAACTATACGATACCTGTCCGCCAGCAGTGGAATAAGCTCGCGGAACATATGACTTGAAGACGGAAATCCGTGAAGCAGCAGGAGTGTAGGTGCATGCTTGGGCCCAGCTTCTCTATAGAAGACCTTCACATCACCAATTTGACAGTTTTTGTAGCTCACAGTCATTTCGAATCTCTCATTCAGCTCGCATTTTTGCCTGCACGAGACGCAGGCGCTGTGTCGCACTTTTGGCTTTGCAGCCAACCTTGCCGCCACTGCCCGCCGCTCCGGCCCTCGGCCGTCAGCGGTGAATGAATACCAGCAGGTCACGATTGATCATGTCGGGATGCGTGGCGAACAGACCGTGAGATAGACCAGGATAGGTTAGAAGCGTGCCGTCCTGGATGAGCCTGATGGCCTTGTGGGCAGAGTTCGCGATCGGCACGACCTGATCGTCCTCGCCGTGCATGATCAGGACGGGTACGGTTATCGTTCTCAGGTCCTCGGTGAAATCGGTCTCGGAGAAGACGGCGATGCAGTCGTAGTGTGCCTTGACGCCTCCGGCCATGCCCTGCCGCCACCAATTGTCGATCAGGCCCTGGCTGACCGTCGCACCTTCCCGATTGAAGCCGTAGAACGGGCCGCTCGGCACATCGCGATAGAACTGTGCGCGGTTCGCGGCCACCGCTGAACGAAATCCGTCGAAGACCTCGCGAGGCACCCCATCCGGGTTCGTTTCTCCCCGGATCATCACCGGCGGGATCGCGGCGATGAGGACGGCCTTCGCGACACGGCCGCGTGGGGCACGGGCCGCATAGCGCGTGACCTCGCCCCCGCCGGTCGAATGGCCGATATGGATCACGTCGCGCAGGTTCAGCGTCTCGACGATCGCTGACACATCCGCGGCATAGGTATCCATGTCGTTGCCGGTGTCGGTTTGGTCCGACCGGCCGTGGCCGCGCCGATCATGCGCGATCACACGATAGCCATGCGACAGGAAGAACAGCATCTGGTTGTCCCAGTCGTCGGCGCTGAGCGGCCAGCCATGATGAAACATGATCGGCTGCGCGTCCTTGGGCCCCCAGTCCTTGTAGAAGAGGGTGGTGCCATCAGATGTGGTGATTGTCGCCATTGTGTATCTCCCTCGCAGTTTGTTTGGACGCTTTCGACACGGCGCGGCTTCGGCGGCGAGATGCAACCCGCATCGTCTTCCGCAACTGCGGTCCATGTACCGCGCTTTCGAATCATCGCAGCGAGCGAAGCGACCTGCTGACTGCGCCTCGGACGCCGAACTCGGCCGGCATGGTCGCTGCGCATCCAACCCGCCCGCTGCGTAAGCTGCATGGTTGGTTGAACGGGCCGATGACGCCGCCGTTATAGCGCTAGTTCACTTGACCCCGTAATAGCCCCCGAAATACTTGAGGGGCGACCACTCAGGCATAATGTCGGGTAGGGTTGGCGCGAGCGCGCTGTATTCCTGCGCGCCGAACACCACCCTCCCATCCATTACCGTCAGGACGGACGAAACGGACTTGATCTCGTCCTCTGGGATGGTGAAGTAGTCCCGGTCCAGCAGGGCGAAATCCGCCAGGTTCCCTGGGGCGATCATGCCCATCTCGTGTTCCGCGTTCATGAACCAGGCTGCCCCGCGAGTGAAAAGCTTCAGCGCCTCGGCGCGCGACAAGCGGTTCTCTTGAGCGAGCACCTCGGTTCCGGAAACCGACCGTCCGCAGACGGCCCAACTCATCGCCAGCCAAGGGTTGAACACGGCAGCCCGGAAGGCATCGGTCGTCAAGGCCAGAGGGATGCCGCTGTCGACGAGCTGGCGCAGACGCGGCGTTTGCAGCGCCTTCTCCAGGCTGTAGGTCTTTATGAACGCGTCGCCGTGCAGTGCCATCTTCGGATCGAGGGCGATGCCGCCCCCGAGCTTCTTCACCCTGGCGATGTTCCCGGTGCTGATCGTCTCGGCGTGCTCGATGCTCCATTTCAGGCCGTCCAGCGGCGTCGTCTCGTTCATCCTCTCCATCGCGTCGAGGAAAGGCGTGATGTTCTCGTCGTAGCTGATGTGCATCCGGAACGGGATCCGCCGCCGCACCAGCTTGGCGATATCCTGCTCGACGTGGCGGTAAATTCGGTCTGGATCTAGGATCACCGCCGGGCGATCGAAGTTCTCGTGATCGTGTACTTCCGGATCCAGCGCCTTGGCCCCTCGAAAGACGTGGCCATGCGCGAGCCCCGGAAAGAGGTTCTCTCCGGGGCTCATGGGTGCCGTCTTTGTCATGGCCGTGATCTCCGCGTCGATCATGGCGGCGCTTCCGAACTGCATGTCCACGAAGGACAGGCGAAGATTGAAGCGGTCATCGCGCATCAAGACCTCGGCCGTCGCGTGAGCTTCAGGGTAGCCCCTGCTGCCGCAATCGAAGACCGAGGTCACCCCAAAACGATTCAGGCTATGTATCGTATGGATGAGCGCGCTCAGCTGCTCATCGAGAGAGGGCTGCGGGACTAGCGTCTCCAGCGTTAGGAACCCGAATGTATCCCCGACGACGACGCCCGTGTACTTGCCTTGATCGTCCTTCTCGAATTCGAGAACCTGGAAGTCGGGAAAGCGGTCCGTGCCTCCGCCAAATACCTCCAGCGCGAGATCGTTCACGAAAGCGCGATTGTAAGCGTATTGCACGATCAGGGGCCGGTTGGGCACCGCGCCGCGCAGTTCATCCATGGTGGGGAAGCGCTTCTCCTCGAACTGATAGGGAGACCAGCCTCCAATCACCTTGACCCACTGTCCCTCGGGTGTCCGTTCCGCCTGCTCGCTCAGCATGGAGAGTGCCTGGCGCAGCGTAGGCACGCCGTCCCATCTCACGGTGAAGGTGAAGTTACTCTCGTTGAGCAGGTGGATGTGGGCGTCGCTGATGCCGGGGATGAGCCTACGACCACCCGCATCAATCATCTGAGTGCCGGGATGCTTTAGCTCAAGGATCTCGGGATCGCTTCCGACCGAATAGATGCGTCCGTTTATGACCGCGAAAGCAGACGCTTCAGGTTGTGCGAGATTACCCGTGAAGATGTCGGCGTTGAACACGATCAGGTCGGCGCCCGACTTCGATCGCGTCGTTGGCGTCGTGCTAGTCTGTACCTGGGGCATGGTAGGCCTCCTTTGAAGAGATTGCCGCTTGCCAGCGTCGAGGCAATCTACCGAAAGCCTCGGGCGTTGCGTTGCGGGCCCTGCGTCGAGGGTGCCGATCTTGCGTCTCGCTTGGCGAATGATGGGCACTCGGCAGGGCGGCGGATCCAGTTCCGGCGCTCAGACGCGCAGCAGGCATCGGTTCACCGGGTTGCAGCTGGAGCGTAGCGCCAGCGACCACCGGTTGCCGGTGCACTTGCATTTCGTTCGCAACTGTCCGACCCTATGTCTTATGGCAGCGTACGTGCCATCGGCTCGGTGACATCACGGAACCCGCCTCCCTCAGGACTATTGGAGGCGAGAGTCACCGAGGCACGTCCCGCTGGGCCGCTCGAGTGTTCCTAAGCCTGTCTGCACGGCGCAAGTCGCCTGCTAATTCTGGTCGAGAGGCGTCCTTAGCCCATTCAAAGGAGACGGATCGTGCCTGACTACTCGTCCTACACGAAATTCTATTCCGAGGGCCGACAGGCATCTTACGTGCGCGCGCACAAATCACCGGGCGCAATCCTCGACATGCTCGAACTGGCTCGACCCGACGGGGACATAGATATTCCGGCCGTGCCGGAACTCCTTCTCGTTCAGGTTATGCTCGGTGGGAGCCGTACCCGCGGCAACACGGGCGGCGGGCCATTCGACGTGATCAGCGAGAAGGGGGACTTCTATCTCGCTGCGCCGAACTTTGCCCATACGGTAAGCAACAGCGCGAACCATCACATTCGCAAGTTGACTTTTCCAACCGCGCAATGGGACAGCGTGCTCGACGAAGCTGCCGGCGGAGCCTTCTCGTTGGAAAGTCTTCAGTTGCACAGGGGGCCGTTCCGTTCGCAGGCCATGCAGTCGACGCTCAGGAACCTGTGGGCATTGAGCGACGAGGAGGGGGCGACGTCCCGTCTGCTGGCGCGCGCGGCAGGTTGCGAGATCCTCGCCGAGCTGTGCCGGCTGAGCGGCGCCTCGCTCGCACCGGCAAGGGGCGGCCTTGCGCCTTGGGCGAAGCGGCGCTGCCTGGAGCTGATGCAGGAGCGGTTGTCGGAGGACATAAGCCTCGACGAGCTGGCCGCCGAGGCGCGGCTCTCACCGTTCCACTTCGCACGCATGTTCAAGGAGAGCGTCGGCGTGCCGCCGCGTGTGTACCTGACGCGCCTGCGGCTTGACAGAGCGTGCGAGCTTCTCGAAACGACGGACCTTCCCGTTACCGAGATCGCGTTTGAGGTCGGGTACTCGTCCAACCAGGTGCTCGCCCGCCTCTTCGTCAAGCACCGGCACATGACACCGTCCGACTATCGTCGAGCAGTTCGCGATCCAGTTCTCTCCAGCCGCTGAGGCCTGCCGCCGATTCAAGGTGAATTGGACCTATGTGCATGTCCAAGGGCGCCGGGCCTCAAAGGATCGTCGAGGATGCCGGCTCCCGGGCCGATGCACGCCGGCGGCAGCGCGCCTCTACGGCAGCGCTGACCGCACCCGCCGCATGACCCGGCCTTAGGCAGACACCGCCGCGGGAGCCCAGGGCGACCGAGACCCATCGAACCGCAGGATCGATGACCTCGCGGCAGGATCGGCCACGCGCCGGCGCGGGGCGCCCGCTAGGTTTACGACTACGTGGCGGCCTCTCTAACGGTATCCACGGTCCGCCGCGACCTCGACGACCTGACCCGCCCCTCAACGACAAGGAGCAGCCATGCCGACCCTCTACTACGCCTTAGGCGCCTGCTCGCTGGCGCCCCACATCGCTCTCGAGTGGATCGGGGCGCCCTATGACGCCGTCAAGGTCCAGTACGGCTCCGATGAACTCCTGGCTGTGAACCCGGCGGGCGCCGTGCCTACGTTGCGCGAAGACGACGGCTGGCTTCTGACGCAGGCCGGCGCGATCCTCGAATATCTCGCCCACAAGCACCCGGAGGCGGGCCTTGCGGGCGGCGACAGCCTGCGCGCTAGGGCAGAGGCGCATCGGTGGTCCGCCTTCTTCACTTCGGACGTTCACGCCGCCTTCTGGCCGATATTCATGCCATATCGCTACACAACCGACCGAAGCGAGGTGGCGCGGCGCGCTGTCGTCGAAGCGGGACACAAGCTCGTCGCAAAACAGTTCGGTACTCTGGATCGTCACCTTGAAGGGCGCGAGCATATCCTAGACGGCGGGCGCTCGGTCATGGATGCCTATGCCTTCCCGATGATCCGATGGGCTCTTAAGGTCCTGCCCAGCGGTCTGGATGGCTACCCGAACGTGCAGGCACTGCATGATCGGGTTGCTGCCGATCCGAGCGTCCGGACGGTGCTTGCTCGCGAGGCAGGTGGGTGACCTTTGAGAAGGCAGCAAGAGAATGGCCAGTGGCATCCACCACTTTACCGGCATCACCGCCAATGTGCAGGCGAACGTCGACTTTTATGCCGGTTTTCTCGGCCTCAGGCTCGTGAAGCAGACGGGCGGCTATGCGGACGCGGAGCAGCTTCATCTCATCTATGGCGACGGGCTGGGCAGCCCGGGCTCGTTGCTGACCTTCCTCGTCTGGGAGGCGACCGGCCGTGGCCGCACCGGGATTGGCCAGGTCTCCGAAGTGGGGTTGGCGGTCCCGCCAACGTCTCTTGGTGATTGGCTCACCAGGGCGCTGACCGCCGGCATCCGGCCTGAGGGGCCTTCTCGTGAGTTCGGAGAACCGGTCCTCCGGTTGAAAGATCCGGACGGGCTCATCGTGAAGCTGGTCGGCGTCGACATGACGACGCCGGCTCCCCTGGATGGAGCTCCCACCCGGCTGAGGGGTGTCACGCTCCTGACGGACAGGGCCTCGCAGACGGCAGGCTTCTTGGAGCGCTTCGGCTACCAGGAGAGCGAACGCGCCGGTGTGACCCAGCGCCTGATCTCCGATACAGACATCGTCGATATTCGGGAGGTCTCGGGCTTCCCGCCGTCCGTGCCGGGGGCCGGAGTGCCCGATCATGTGGCGTTCCGAGCACACGACGCTGACGCCGTTCGATCCATGCGGCTGTCGCTGAAAGACCACGGACCGACGGAAGTCCACGACCGTAAGTACTTCCTGTCGCTTTATGTCCGCGACCCGGCCGGCATCCTCATGGAATACGCGACCGACGGGCCGGGCATGACGGTTGACGAAGCGCCTAGCGAGCTTGGGCGAACCCTGTTCCTCCCGCCCCACGAAGCTGATCGCGCCGAGGACCTGAGGGCGATGCTGCCTCAGTTTGCTCTGCCTGGCGAAGAGAGGTTCCCGGTTCGCCAGCTCCCCTTCATCCACCGCTTCAACCGGCCAAAGGAACCCAACGGCACGACCCTCGTGCTGCTGCACGGCAGCGGCGGGAGCGAGGCCGACCTGATGCCGATCGCCCGCCGCATCGCCCCGCACTCGACGTTGCTGGGCGTGCGTGGCCGAGCGACGGAGGAGGGCACCAATCGCTGGTTCCGCCGTCTCGATGCCGCGACGTTCGACCAGGCAGACATTCGCAGCGAAGCCGAAGCGTTCGCTGCCTTCATCGAGGGCGCCCTGATAGGCTATGGGCTCGACGCGGACAGGCTCGTATTCCTTGGCTATTCCAACGGTGCAAACTTCCTGGCGGCAGTCATCCAGCTTTACCCTGGTCTTGTGCGCCGGGCAGCGTTGCTGCGCGGCATGCAGACCCTGGAGAACCCGCCGGCTGCAGATTTGTCGGACACCAGCGTGCTGGTGCTTAGCGGGCGCGACGATCCGTACGGCCCGGATGCATCGAAGTTGGTGGATGCTCTCATGGCCTGTGACGCCCGCGTGGATGCAAGGGAGCTCTCGGCAGGTCATGAGCTGACCGACGCGGACGGCATCGAGGCTTCCGGATGGTTGAGGCGGAAGTTCCGGTTGGCCTAAAGGCCTCTATGGCTCTTCGGCGAGGTTGGGCCGACCTCTAGCCACTCCTCGAGAATGGAAAGGGGCCCAGGCCACACATGCTTGTACGTCCGGACTAGCGCATCCCACTAACCTGCTTGATTGCCTTAAACCGGTCCCTAGCGTCGCGCGAGAGATGATGGACATCAGAAGCGGACACCGAACGACGGACCTGCTCTGGTCGAAATTTACGCGCTCGCAGGTGAACGAAGACCCTTTCCGTTATGAAGACCGCCTTGGAGTATGAATTTCTAACTTCTAACCCCGCAGCTTTTGAAGTGGTGCTCAAGTTGCTTGCCCATAGATTACCAGACCAGCAATTTGGCTGTGACGATCGTTTAAAAATGCGCGCCACTCATTGCTTCCATGAACGCAAGCGGATTCCAGTATTCACGGTAACTGACGATCAGCCCGTCTTTGAACGTTACGAAAGTGGCGTAGCTCATCTCATAAGCATTGCCGTTCGTCAGAACCTCGCCGGAGGAGCTCCACTCTGCGATGGCGACATTGGGGTCGCCTGTCGAATAGACCCGAACGTGGGGGATCGAGCGAACGTTGATGACGCTCGGGTAGTTGCGCAGATACTCGAAGAGAGACTCACGCCCTTCCAGGCGGCTCGGTGAGCCCTGAGGCGCAAACGGAAACTCTGCGACGACATCGTCGGCACAGAGCAGGGACCAACCCTTCATATCTTTGGAAAGAAAAACATCGAGGCTATGACGCAGGAGTTCAACTGCGGAAGAGTGTTTGGTCATTTTCTGCTCCTTATCTTGCTGGCGCAGCTTCAACTTCATGAGTTGAGGCGAACACTTCTGCGTCTTTCAAGAATGTAGCAGGCCAGCGCAGCCCTGCGGTGCGTGCGCTGCTGCGCAGGTTCCGATCTTGCGCCTTTCAAGTTGGGCGCGGGCAGCGCGTCGCAGGCGGGTTGTTTAGGCGGTGCCTCTGACGCTGAGCGCGTTCGAGGCGCGGTGATCAGGGCCCCTGTCCGGCTATTCCCTCGAGATCCGGATGCTGGCAGATCCTCGTTCATTCATGCTCGAGAGGCTGCTCGAGGGGCGCGAGCTTTTCATGCGGAACTGCCCTTTAAACGCTCGTGGCGGGCAAGTTACGAGATCCGCGGAGGAAGCCCGCGTCTTCGGCAGGACCATGAACAAGCGTTGGCCGTAGCAGCCTTGTCGCTCATTTTTGGATGACAGGCTGCCCGGTACGGTACCGAAGTCCATCGATCAGCAGACTGACTATGCGTTCGATATGCGCCTGACTGTCGTCGCCGGTGGCTACGGACAGATTCCCGAGGGCACGAAGCAAATCATAGGCAGTGCCGTCAAATCCGATCTCCCCCGCCCGGCGCGCTGTGTCCAACAACATGTCTAGAGCGGGCTCGAACCGGCTGCGGAAGTAGGAGGGCAGGGTCTCGAAAGCCGGATCCCCGGAATGTAACGCGGAGGCCAGCCCTCGCTTCGTGGCAATAAACCGGGTGTACCGCATCAGCCACTCGCCGAGCGCGTCAATCGGAGTCCGCTCAGCAGCAAGCTCTCCGGCCGCCGCGGCACACGCGTCGACCTCGCGGCGGAAGACGGCCGCAACGAGGTCAGCCCGTTTCGGGAAGCGTCGGTAAAGAGTGCCAACCCCGACGCCCGCCTGCAGCGCTATGTCCCGCACGGGCGCATCCACGCCCACACGCGCAAACACCACCTTGGCAGCTTCAAGCACGGCGTCCTCGTTCCGACGCGCGTCGGCACGCACTCGCCGAGTGTGGGCTCCCTCCTCCGCCGGCCGCTCCCCTCGGAGAGGGCTCGTTTTCTTCGATGGCGGTGCCACGACTCGCGATCCTTTAGTTGACAAACGGAACATCGCTCCGCATATGGGAGGAATAAGCGGATCAATGTTCCGTTTAGCTGCTCGATAGCAGCCGATAATGGCCGCTGACTTAGCGGATCGTCGCTCCGCTTACCAGCTGCCCAGCCGAACGTGCTGTCATTGCAAGAGGGTACTCATGGCCATTCTTCCCACTCAAATCTTTGGGGCGCATATCGATGATCTCTCAACGATCATCACAATCGCTCCGATCGTCATCCCAACCGCCGGCCGCAGGGTCGACTTACAAGTGCGCGTTTCCGCTCCGATCGAGGGCGAGAGGCTGCCCATACTCGTCTTCTCGCATGGAAACGGGCAGTCGCTCCATGCCTATGGCCCCCTGACAAATTATTGGGCGTCCAAGGGCTTCGTCGTCATTCAGCCTACGCACCTCGATTCCCGGATGCTCGGCCTCGCCAAGGACACCCCAGGTCGAGCGCAGATCTGGCGTACTCGCGAAAGCGACTTGATCGCCGTCCTTGATGCCCTTGACCACATCGAGAGCACGGTTCCTGCCTTTTGCGGTCGCCTGGACCGCGAGCGTATCGCCGTGGCGGGGCACTCCTGGGGTGCTCAGACAGCCAGCATGCTGCTAGGAGCGACGCACCCCGATCCGGACGATGGGTCGATGGTGAACATCAAGGATCAGCGGGTCGGCGCCGGCGTGCTGCTCACGGTTCCCGGAACAGGAGGTGCAAATCTCAGTGCCTTTGCCGCCGAGAATTTTCCGTTCATGCACCCGAACTTCTCCGGCATGACAACGCCGACGCTCATCGTCGCTGGCGACAATGACCACGGCGCGATGACGGTCCGTGGACCGGATTGGTGGCGGGAGGGCTATGACCTGAGCCCAAGCCCAAAGGTATTGTGCACAGTGATCGGGGGCGAGCACTCGCTCGGGGGCATCGTGAACTATGAGGCGCGCGAAACGACGGATGAGCGACCTCAGCGGGTTGCCGCGATCCAGCAGGTTTCGACAGCGTTTCTTCGCCGTGCACTCTACGGGGAGGAAGCGGCTTGGGAAGCGGTCCTGGACCATTGCACGCTCCCGGCCGAACAGGAGGTTCGGATCGAGGCCAAGTGAGCAGATTGACCAGGCGATCACACTACAGCAAAAGCATTCAGCTCTACTCTTGCGATCACTGTCACTGATCTCTGTTGTGCCGCATGGCACCCCTCTGCTGGCAGGTTCCGCTCGACTTCGGCTCTGAGGCAAGCGTGTGTGGTGGGGACACAATGCACACGGAAGAGCCCTGATGACCTCATCCCAGCCCTTCAGCCGCACCCTACCTGACCTCCTTCAGGAGATCTCAGGCAGGCTCTATCAAGGCAGGCCGGCTGGTCGACGCTGCCTTGCACCTCGCCAGGGAGGGAGTCGAGGAGGAGGCCGTGCAGGTGACCTTGGATGTGGAGAGTGACACGCACGAAGCTGACCGCTTGCTCTGAGCCCTCCTCAACCGCCTATGCCGCGAGCGGCACAAGGCAAGGTGATGCGCTGAAGTCCGGTCACCTCGTGTGTCGAAGCCGCCCTGCATGGGAGCGCATGCGGGGCTCAGGTCAGTGACAGCGCCGTGCTGTCCTCACCTGACAGGAGCACCCATGCCCCACCTCCCACTCACGGACACCCAGCTGATGCTGCTCTCAGCCGCCTCACGGCGAGACGATCACCTCATCACCTTGCCTGACACACTCCGGGGCGGAGCCGCCAAGGCCGTTGTCACCAAGCTACTCGCCCACAGCTTTGTGGAGGAGGTGCCGGTCAGCCGCGGTAAGCCAGCCTGGAGCCATGGACCAGATGGGCAGGCGCTTGGCCTCATGCTTACCGACGCTGGCCTTCAGGCCATCGGACTTGAGCCTGACGGCGTGAGGGCCGACGAGCCCAGGCCAATCCACGCTGCTCGCGGCAATGACCCCGCACGTCGTGCTGTGGGTGGGCCGGCGCGGAGCCGCTCCAAGCGAGCCCTGCTGATTGATCTGCTCAGCCGCCAGGAGGGTGCCGGCCTCGAGGAACTGATGGAGGTCACTGGCTGGCTACCCCACAGCACCCGGGCGGCTCTGACCGGCTTGCGCCAGCGCGGCCACGCGGTGTCGCGCAGCAAGAACGAGACCGGTAACTCAGTGTACCGGATCACTGCCTCACCAGCTGACGTTGGCCTAGCTTCTGATGCAGAAGGGGTCTGAGATGCCGATCAAGCCTATTCCCCCAGAGTTGCAGGCTCGGATCGACCGCTTAGCCGATCTCAGCCTCGACGAGCTGAAAGCCCGCTTCCTGGCGCTCCGGGGCGTGCCGCTCCCGAAGTTCATGCGGCGTGGGCTGATGACCCAGGCCGTGGCTCATGCCATCCGCGAAGCTTACCTCGGTGGCCTTGATCGTGATACCCAGCGACGGCTCGACACCCTGGTGCGCCAGATCGTGCCGAATGGAGTCGCGCGCCCGCGGCCTGCCCGCAAGATCAAGCCGGGCACGCGCCTCCTTCGCGAATGGCGGGGCCGGGTGCACGAGGTCACGGTCGTGAGGGACGGGTTTGCCTATGCAGGCGAGACCTTTCGCTCCTTATCCGAGATCGCCCGCCACATCACCGGCACGCGCTGGAACGGTTGGACCTTCTTTGGCCTAAAGAAGGCGCACCCAGTGGAGGGCTCGAAACCTCAGCATCGGGGCAGGGGAGAGGGTCAGCGCACAAAAGCAGCATCAGGTGCATTGGCCCGAGGCGCGGTCCATGGCTGATCGGGTTCGTCCGCTACGGTGTGCCGTGTACACGAGGAAGTCCAGTGAGGAGGGGCTAGAGCAGGACTTCAACTCGCTTCAGGCGCAGCGCGAGGCGTGTGAAGCCTACATCCTGTCACAGCGCCACGAGGGCTGGCGTGTGTTGTCCCAGGCCTATGACGATGGCGGGTACTCCGGCGGCAGCATGGACCGGCCAGGGCTGAAGCAGCTTCTGTCCGACATCGCCTCAGGGCAAGTGGACGTGGTGGTGGTCTACAAGGTGGACCGGCTCACCCGATCCCTGACCGACTTTGCCCGGATCGTTGACGTGTTCGACCAACGAGGCGTCTCCTTCGTCTCAGTCACGCAGAGCTTCAACACTACCTCCAGCATGGGCCGGCTGACCCTGAATGTGCTGCTCTCGTTTGCTCAGTTCGAGCGGGAGGTCACGGGCGAGCGCATCCGGGACAAGATCGCCGCATCCAAGAAGAAGGGGCTGTGGATGGGCGGCTTTGTCCCGATCGGCTACGAGGCAAACGGGCGAACCCTCACGGTCAACGAGGCTGAGGCCGAGACCGTCAGGACGATCTACCGCCTCTACCTAGAGCTCCGGTCCGTGGATGCCCTGAAGGCTGAGCTCGACCGTCAGGGCATCCACACGAAGGTGAGGCCCGGGCGGGGAGGGGCCATGAGCGGTGGTGGCCCATTCTCCAGGGCGCATCTCTACCGCCTCCTCAGCAATCCTCTGTACGCTGGTGAGATTGCTCACAAGGGCCAGCGCTATCCAGGCCAGCACCCAGCTATCATCGATGAGGCGACCTGGGAGGCCGTGCAGGCCGTCTTGGCCCAGAACAGCCACCGGCACCTGGTGAAGGCGCATGCCAAGAACCCAAGCCTTCTCGCCGGCCTTCTAGTCGATGCCTCAGGCGAGCGACTTGTGCCCACGCATGCGACAAAGCTGGGTCGGCGCTATCGCTATTACGTGAGCTCATCACTGCTGAAATCTCGGCTTAAGGAGGCGCGAAGCCCAGAGAATACTTCCGCAGTACCCACCTGGCGCCTTGCGGCGGTTGAGATCGAAGCGGTGGTGGTCCAGATGCTCACGCGGGCGCTCTCCAGTCGAGACTGGTGTCTGGCCCATGCTCCTGACGCCCAGCATCTGTCGGAGCAACGGGAGGTTATGGAGCGGGCGGAGCGCTACAGGGCTGTCCTCGCCGGAGATGAACCCCTCGCCAGGCGTGGGCTGATCTTGGAATTTTTGGAGGAGGTGGTGCTGGAGGAGGACGGGGTGGCGCTGAAGTTAAGAGCACCTGCTCTGATGCTTAGACGGTTCGATGCGATCACACATCCCCCTGCACAACTAACAGAGCCAGTAAAGTTGTGTGAGACGGTCGCGCTACACCGGCGTGGCACTGAGACACGGCTGGTGATCGAAAGCGAGAGCGCTCCCGAGCGTACACCGGATCCAGCCCTCGTCAGGGCTCTCGCGCAGGCGCACCGCTGGTGGCGGGATTTGCTCGAGATGCGCTTTGTCAGTCTGCGTGAGCTGGCCCAAGCTTATGGCACGGACGAGCGCTACGTTGCCCGTATCGTGCCGATGGCCTTCCTATCTGGCCCACTCACAGCTGCCATACTGGACGGAGCACAGCCGCCAGAGTTCACGTTGCACCGCTTCCTGCACAAATAAGGGGTAGGGCGTTGGGCTGCGAAGGGGTTCAGCTTAAGCTTAAGCTACTGCAGTTGCTACACTCAATCTGCTCACCTTTAGCGATGTATGCTTCAGCGGCGCATTAGCGGCACAGGGCAGCTATTGGGCATGTCGTGATCCGTCCGCAGAGTCTCTAATTCATTCGCAGCGTTGCCAGTCTGCGTGTCGAGCAAATTCGCTCCTCAAGAGCGGCCATCCGGGACAAGGAACATCGTCTGTCTGGACCCGTTGAATCAGCTTCTCACCGCTGATTCCGGAGTTCTTTCATGGCTGCTAAGCAGAAGACGCTGCATGACCTCTTCCTGCACACACTCAAGGACATCTACTACGCTGAGAAGAAAATCCAGCGCAACTTGAAGAAGATGGAAAAGGGAACCGAATCTGAAGAGCTCCGTCAGGCTTTTGTGACCCACCGTGAGGAGACCGAAGGACAGATCGAGCGGCTCGAGCAGGTGTTTGAGATGCTGGGCAAGCCCGCGCGGGGCGTCACGTGTGAGGCCATCAATGGCATCTTGGAGGAGGGGGAGAGCATCATGGAGGAGTTCGCGGACAGCGAAGCCGCTGATGCGGGTATTCTCGCTGCAGCTCAGGCTGTCGAGCATTACGAGATCGTCCGCTATGGCACGCTTAGAACCTGGGCACAGGAACTGGGGTTGAACGATGCTGTGCCGCTTCTCGAGCAGAACTTGGAGGAGGAGAAGAAAACCGATCAGCTTCTCACCCAACTCGCCGAAGCACGGGTGAACAAGAAGGCTGCTTAGTCGGTCAGTCCAGAACCACGAGGGCAGGAGAAGCCTGGGCTTTTGCCTAAGCATCTCCTGCTTTTTCCATAGAAGCTCCCAGCTGCTAAGAGAGCACGGGCTGCGGAACTGTCCTCGCGCTGCTGCCGATCGAAGGCGTTTATGCATCCATCCAGGCAAGCCGCGCCAAGCTGACCTTACGGCTAGCGGGCGTCGCAGGCACGGCCGCAAAATCTCCACGATGTGTGGTAGCCTTGGCTTGTAGAAACAGAATAAAGACTGCTGGGCCAGCCAATCGCACGAGCGAATGCTCCTCGCAGGTCGCTGCGATCAATCTGCCCAACATCAGAGTTTCAAGATTAGGCCGGAGTGTCGGTGGCTCATGGCAGTCATGAAGGTGTTGTGAACAGTCAAGTCATGATCATAGCTGCTGCCACGTAGGCAGTTTCATTCCCCACCCGGGCAGCTGTTATCAGAGTTGGCGATCTGGCACGACAAAACTGACGATACCGCCCGGTGTGTGAGCCAACGTCCGGCGAACGGTTAAGGTCTCGAGCCCTCCCCAGCCCTCTTGCATCCATTCAGGAGCCAGCGTATCTCGTCGTTTAGCACTCCCCGCTGTCGAGTGCTAAAACCTGCCCCCTTGGGAGCAGGCACCGGGCGGGACTGGGCTCATCAATTCAGATCAGGAGGGACAGCCATGAATTTTCGTCCGCTGCACGACCGTGTCGTCGTCCGCCGCATTGACGCGGAGGAGAAGACCAAGGGTGGCATCATCATCCCGGACACCGCCAAGGAGAAGCCGCAAGAGGGCGAGATCATCGCCGTCGGCTCCGGCGCCCGTGACGAGAGCGGCAAGCTCGTTGCCCTCGACGTGAAGAAGGGCGACCGCGTCCTCTTCGGCAAGTGGTCCGGCACCGAGGTGCGGATCGATGGTCAGGACCTCCTGATCATGAAGGAATCCGACATCATGGGCGTGATCGAAAAGACCGCCTCGGCCAAGAAGGCCGCGTAAGCGGCGTCCCATTACAATAAGAATAACAGGAGACATACCATGGCTGCCAAAGACGTCAGGTTTTCATCAGATGCCCGCGATAAGATGCTGCGCGGCGTCGACATCCTCGCCAACGCGGTGAAGGTGACCCTCGGCCCCAAGGGCCGCAACGTGGTCATCGAGAAATCCTTCGGCGCTCCGCGCATCACCAAGGACGGCGTCACGGTCGCCAAGGAGATCGAGCTCCTGGACAAGTTCGAGAACATGGGCGCCCAGATGGTGCGCGAAGTGGCCTCGAAGACCAACGACCTCGCCGGTGACGGCACCACCACCGCGACCGTTCTGGCTCAGGCCATCGTTCGCGAGGGCGCGAAGTCGGTCGCGGCCGGCATGAACCCGATGGACCTCAAGCGCGGCGTCGACCTGGCTGTCGAAGCCGCTGTGGCGGATCTGAAGAGCCGGGCCAAGAAAGTCTCCACTAACGAGGAGATCGCCCAAGTCGGCACTATCTCTGCGAATGGCGATGCCTCAATTGGGCAGATGATTGCTCAGGCTATGCAGAAGGTCGGCAACGAGGGCGTGATCACCGTCGAGGAGGCCAAGACCGCCGAGACCGAGCTCGACGTGGTCGAGGGCATGCAGTTCGACCGTGGCTACCTCTCTCCGTACTTCATCACGAATGCGGAGAAGATGGTCGCCGAGCTCGAGGATCCCTACATCCTCATCCACGAGAAGAAGCTCTCCTCGCTCCAGTCCATGCTCCCGATCCTCGAGGCCGTGGTGCAGACGGGCAAGCCGCTCCTCATCATCGCCGAGGACGTGGAGGGCGAGGCCCTTGCGACTCTCGTCGTGAACAAGCTCCGCGGCGGCCTCAAGATCGCGGCCGTGAAGGCGCCCGGCTTCGGCGATCGCCGCAAGGCCATGCTCGAGGACATCGCCGTCCTCACCGCCGGCCAGACGATCTCCGAGGATCTCGGCATCAAGCTCGAGAGCGTGACCCTCAACATGCTGGGCCGCGCCAAGCGCGTCCGCATCGAGAAGGAGAACACCACGATCATCGACGGCGCCGGCAAGAAGAAGGACATCGAGTCCCGCGTGGGTCAGATCAAGGCGCAGATCGAGGAGACCACCTCGGACTACGACCGTGAGAAGCTCCAGGAGCGTCTCGCCAAGCTCGCGGGCGGCGTCGCGGTCATCCGCGTCGGCGGCGCGACCGAGATCGAGGTCAAGGAGAAGAAGGACCGCGTGGACGATGCCATGCACGCCACCAAGGCGGCCGTGGAAGAGGGGATCGTTCCGGGCGGCGGCGTGGCGCTCCTGCGCGCCAAGGCGGCTGTTCAGAGGCTCACCTCGGACAACTCTGATGTGAAGGCTGGTATCAACATCGTCCTGAAGGCGCTTGAAGCGCCGATCCGTCAGATCGTCGAGAACGCGGGTATCGAAGGCTCGATCGTTGTCGGCAAGATCAACGACAACAAGTCAGAGACCTTCGGCTTTGATGCTCAGTCGGAGCAGTTTGTGGACATGCTGAAGGCAGGCATTGTGGACCCCGTGAAGGTTGTCCGCATCGCTCTGCAGGATGCAGCCTCAGTGGCAGCTCTTCTCATCACAACGGAAGCTATGATTGCCGAGTCTCCCAAGAACGAGTCTGCTCCGGCGATGCCGGGTGGCGGTGGCATGGGCGGCATGGGCTTCTAAGTCCGACTCCCTCCCGGACCAAGAGGTAGAAAGGGCCGCCCTCGGGGTGGCCCTTTTTCGTTTGGGGCCAGTTTGAGCACGCAATGACACCACTCGGAGATCCTGCATCCAGGGCGTAGATGACGGTCAGGAGGCTTGCGATAGACGGATCGGCGTTCAGCCCGTGATCAGCATCTTACCGTTTGTCTGATTTCCGCGTGACCGCAGGAGCCTCGTTCCGAATGATGCTGGATGTCGGCAACTCGGGACAGAGCGTGATGATCAACACGCTCGGGCAATCAGCTAATTTCCTCAGCTCTCATTACCGTGACCTAGCGATTTGGTGGGCCGCTGGCGAGTATGCTCCGCCGGCCTACTCACGAGAGGCTGTTGAACAGGTCGCACGCTCGCAAGCACACTTCAGCCAGCGTGTTGAGGGCCCTGAGCTAGCTAATTCCCCTCTCCGAATGAGGTTCTCACCCTCGCTAGTCCATCAACATCCAGGGGCTCTACCCGCAAGATGTTAAAGCCGAAGGCCGATGATCGTTTTGAGAAGATAAGACGCTCATACCCGCTGATTGGAAGCGGTAGGAAGAAGACACCGTCGCTGTCGCCGCGCAAGAAGCAGCGAAGGCCGACGTAGAAGCTTTCTTCGTAACCTCTGATCGCCTTTCGGATTAGGGGGTGAATAACAAGAGTCGTTTGTTTCTTTTGGCAGATGTCCTCTACCTCATCAAAACTCAACATGGCTGGCCTCGCTCAGCAGAACTCTTGAGCTTCTACTCCTTAGAACCAACGTGGATGAAGCTCGACGGTTCATCAGAAACTTGCGTGATAGCTCTACCAAAGTGATCTCTGCGCTAGTCGAAGCGTCAACGCCTCCAGCAACCGCCAATGGCGGGTCACTATGTGTCGACCCAATGGTGGGCGAGACCCTTCGTAACTGAGCGCTGCCTTACGTCAGCAGTGCTCCCGAGTGACTTTCGTGGGTTCAGAGCCTTGCTGTGCAAAGGTCCTAGCTAACGCTCACAACGCCTGCAGGATCGCGCGGCGCGATAGCGGCGCATCCAGCCACGCCTCCTGCTGTCGCCGTCGGATTTGATTCTTAGCGCCGCAGCGGTGGCATGCATCAGTCAGAATTGGTTGAGAGGACGCGAGATGGCGACGATCAGAAAACTAAGGGGCAGATGTCGGCTGCCCGCCGTTATGAAGCAACTATATCATACTGAAATCGACAATCTGCGGAGCGATTCCTTCAGGTTAAGGCGAGCGTTCAGTTGCCTGCCGACCCGAGAACAATTTGAAGAGAATTGTTGCTGGGATTTGACGTGATGCTGATCAAGCCAAAGGCGCTCCAATTCGCCTGCTACAAGTGCGATGGTCCGTCGTTCTCTGTGGTTGGAGCGCTGACGGAGGACGCAGAAGTGGTTTGCGGATCCTGCGGTGCAGCGTTCGGTGAATGGCAAGGCTTCCTCAGCGTCCTGACTATTGGGCGCCTCTTCGAAACCTCCCTCGATGACGGCGCTTTGAGCCTCAGCGAAGGTGACCGCGAGCGCTGCCAATGCTGAAGCGAAGGAGGCTCGCTGCGACGGCGCAGATCGGGTTCGAGGTCTAAACAGACGCTGCTGCTGTGCTGGCGACGGGCACGCGAGCTAAAGGTCAGCTCGCTGGCTGGGCGCTGTCCATCGCCGGTTTTGCCCTGTGGGGCTACGGCTATCTCACACTCGGGCACAGCCCCATCATGAACTGGCCGGCTCTCGTCCCAGGCTGGCTGGCCGAGACAATGCCCAACCTCGAGGCAGAAGCTGGCATGACGCTCCTCATCCTGGGGAGCTTGCCTGTGCACTGGGATTGGTGGCGGCACAGTTGCCCGAACGAGATGCGGTAGCCCCCGCTGCCGCTAGGGGGACAGGAGTATCAGCTGCCCGCGTTGCTCCTGTCCCTCGCCATCAAGCGGTGGTCGGCTCGTCCATCGCTCCTTCAGGCGCGGTTCAGGGGCCGCTCTACACAACGAGCCCACAGAGGGTCACAACCCATGACGAACGGCTCACCCGATGACGACGCTCAGGAGACGTCCTCTGCCGACTTCTGGCCGAAGTTCGTCCTGCTCACGGCTGGCCTACTGACAGTGATCTGGATTGGCGCCATGGCTCTAGGCGCCTGGAGTGTTGTCGATCACTTCGTGCACTAAGCCGAAGGCGGGGAGTGTCGCAGCTGACGGGTGCTCAGTCGTGCTGGGGCAGCTCAATGGCGCGGTGAGCGCATTCCAGGAACAGGGCCGCACAGGCCAGATAGATGTTCGCGATGGCAAGCAGGCTCACGGCAGGGGTCCTGGGCTGAAGAGCAGCAACAGGACCAGTGCTAAAGCGAGCCGATTGAAGGCTGCTTGTCAGAACCAATAAACTTGTCCGGATCGTCCCTTGAGGGAGGCGTATGACCGGCTACTCGTGCCAGGGCAGCAGGCTCGCCTGGTGGCAACACTGCAGGAACACAGCCGCACACAGCAGGTACAGATTGACTGCAACAAGCACGCTCATCGGCGAGGCTCCTTAGCCAGAGAAGGCAGGGAACAGCAGTGGGCAACCTGCTTAAGCCTGCTCCCCTATGGTTAATCAAGAGTTAACTCACGCGTTCCTGGAGACCACTTACCGCTGGTTTGGAGGCGCTCACTCGGTCATCGTAGGACGGCGTGCTTTGACGGGTCCTCGCCAGGATCCAGAAGGTCTCCGAAGGTCAAGACCTGATCGATAATCCTCCCCCTGGCCCTACGAGCTAACGCGGCCCGATTAGCAGGGCTGTTCTCCTTGAGCGGTGCCGTTGCGACTTCCGGCTCTAGCAGCCCCCGATACACCACGCGGCCTAATGTGTGGCGGGCGGCTGCCGCAGCGATGCTCAGGCCGAAGTGCGACAATCCGATCTAGCCGCGGTGTACAGCCATCCCGCAACTGAAGACAGTCTCCATCGATAGGCTTACAGCAGTTGCCCTCGGGTAGGCTCTGCGCCGTTCTGCTGGTGATCGGAGCCCGTGCCAGGCTGCGCAGATCGATGCCTTGGAGCACCTAAAAGACCTTTGAGCCGAACCGCGGGCAACCCTGCTTTGGGCGAATTGCTGGCTGTTTAGATGAACAAGTCTCCCTTGCATTAGGTCTCAATTGGCCTTGGGTGGCAGAGTAAACAGCGACAGGAAACGTCCGGCCAACGCCCGGTCTCCCTCAATCTGCAACAACTCTAATGGCGCACCGCCATAGACAACGGCTGCAACGTTCGTTGGCTCGCCCACGATCAGGGCCGCGCCATATTCCGGTTCCCCGCGCGCAACCTGGATGGCACCGTTTGCGACCTGAGCCACATAGACCATCTCGCCAAAGCGGAACGCAACAGCGCCGGCGAAGCCTTTCGCCCGCCCAGCGTCCAGCATGGCGGTGAAGGATAGCATGATCGACACGCCCGACAGCGGCAGGGTCGGATCGTGCAACGGCGACCGGGCCGCCCAGCGGCCCATCTCGCGAATGAGCGGCGCTGCCTCAAGTCCCCACTCGGTGGCTTCATAGACCTGCACGGAGGCCGGCGGCGGGAGCTTGCGCCGCCGCACGAGGCCACGGTTCTCGAGCTCCTGCAAGCGCTGTGTCAGGACATTAGCGCTGATCGCCGGCAGGTCTGATCGCAAATCAGAGAACCGCCGGGCGCCGAGCAGCAGCTCCCGCATCACCAGCAAGGCCCAACGCTCCCCGATCAGCTCCAGCGCATGTGCTGTTCCGCAAGCATCGTCATACCTGCGCGTCAGTTCCGTTCGCGGCGCTCCAGTTGTTTTTTCTAACTTCATAGTTGCAGGATATAACTGATTAAGTCATGCTTCAAGGGCCAGCAACGGCAGACGGACAATCCGGGGCGGCTTCCAGCCAATTCCTGACCCAGCGGAGTAGAGAGCATGACCAATCCTGCCGGCAGCTTCATTTGGTATGAGCTGATGACGCCTGATCCTGAAGGGTCCAAGCGCTTCTACGACTCGGTCGTCGCAGGCTGGACCATCGAGGCGCAGCCATCTGGCGAGATGGACTACCAGATGATCGCCCGAAGCGATGGCGGCCACAGCGGCGGGCTGTTGCGGTTGAGCGAGGAGATGCAGGAGCACGGAGCGCGCCCGTGCTGGCTCGGCTATCTCGGCGTGCCCGATGTGGACGCCGCGGTTGCCCAGGTCGAGACTGATGGAGGGCGCACGCTCCTGCCGGGACGCGACCTCCCTGGCATAGGGCGCATCGCCATGGTCGCTGACCCTGACGGCGCGCCCATCTACCTCATGACGCCGACCCCGCCGGTTGGACAGCCTGATACCAAGAGCGACGTCTTTTCTGTCAATCGTCCACAACACGTCCGCTGGAACGAACTACAGGCAAGCGATCAAGAACGATCGGTCAGCTTCTACACCCGACACTTTGGATGGCGGCAGGAGGGCGCTATGGATATGGGTGACCTCGGCTCCTACCGCTTCCTCTACCAGGATGAGGTCATGATCGGCGCCATCATGCCGAAGATGCCTGGTACGCCTCAGGCTGCGTGGACCTTCTACATCGGTGTTGCCGACATCGACCGAGCTGCGCAAGCAGTTCGCGCTGGCGGTGCTACGATCCTGCAAGAACCAATCGAGATCCCGGGCGGCGAGTACTCGCTCACCGCCATTGACCCCCAGGGCGCCGTCTTTGGGCTGGTCGGCCCGCGCCACCAAGGAGAATAACTATGGCCAGCGACAAGCTCACGACCTGCCTGTGGTTCGATCACAGGGAAGCTCGCAAGGCTGCGGAGTTCTACGCCGCAACCTTTCCCGACAGCCATGTAGGTGCTCCCATGCACGCCCCTTCAGACTTCCCCGGCGGAACGCAAGGCACCGAGCTCACGGTGGAGTTCACCCTGCTCGGGCGGCACTTCGTCGGCCTCAATGGTGGTCCCAACTTCAAGGCGAATGAGGCGGTCAGCTTTATGGTCCTGACCGAGGACCAGGCGGAGACCGACCGCTATTGGAACGCCATTGTCGGCAATGGCGGTCAGGAGAGTGCGTGCGGCTGGTGCAAGGATCGCTGGGGCTTCTCCTGGCAGATCACGCCAAGGGCGCTACTGCGTGCCAACAGCAATCCGGACAAGGCTGCAGCCAAGCGGGCTTTCGAAGCCATGATGACGATGGGCAGAATCGATATCGCTAAGATCGAGGCTGCGGAGCGCGGAGAAGCTGTCGATGCGTAAGATTATTGGCTCTCTGTTCCAGTCCCTCGACGGAGTGGTCCAGGCACCGGGTGGGCCTGAGGAGGACCCGGCCGGCTTTGCGCATGGTGGCTGGGTGTTCCCCTTCTTCGACGGCTCGCTGGATGAGCCGATGGGGCGCCTCTTCGGTAGCAGTTTCGAGCTGCTGCTCGGGCGGCGTACCTACGAGATCTTCGCCGCCTACTGGCCCCACCATGGCGATCAGCCGATCGGCGAAACGTTCAATGCGGTTCGAAAGCATGTGGTGACATCGTCCGACCGGCCGCTGACGTGGAACAATAGCCAGCGCCTCGTCGGTGATCCGGCCGAGGCTGTCGCGCGTCTCAAGGCCGGTGAGGGGCCGGACCTGCTCATCCAGGGCAGCAGCATGCTCTACCAGGCGCTGCTTCCCGCTGGCCTCGTCGACCAGCTGACGTTGATCACCTACCCAATCATGCTAGGGCGCGGCAAACGCTGGTACTCGGGCGATCCGGCAACTGCTCGTTCATGGAAGCTGGTTGAACAGGCGCACGCGCCGAACGGCGTCCACTTCGCATCGTTTGCGCGCAACGGCGAGGTTCGTACCGGCAGTTTTGCCACGAAGCCCCCGAGCGAGGACGAACTTGCGCTCCGTAAACGTCAAGCAGAAGGTCACTGGTGAGCCTACAGCAGATTGTTGGCTCCAAATTGGATCAGACGTGTAAGTGGGTCAAACAACAACCGGACTGCCTCGCTGAGGCTGGGAGAATGGGGCGGCATTCCACCTAGTCATCCCGCAAAGAGGACCGCTCCTGAGGTGCTTGGAGAAGGCAAGCCGCTAAAAACCGCAAAGACTCACACGGGTTGCGTTGAGCCACACGGAAAGTAAAACGTCAGCAAAAGCGGAGACTTCGGAGTGGCGGAGAGGGGGAGACTCGGACGACCGGTACGGTTGTCACTTTTAGCCCGTGTAAGTGTGTGATTTTACGCTTGAATTTGGCCCCGCTAGTCTCCGTGTCGACCCAGAGAACAGTTCGCGTTAGTCGGCGTACCCAGCAGTTTTGCCCCTGAACCCGACGTTTCAGACGTCCGGTTGGGTCATCTGGGGATCAAAGCTGCACCCTGTACAGCGTCACATCCAGTACCTGGCCCATCCGATCGGCTGCAGGTCCTGACGTGGGAGCGTCCTGCGTCACTCGACTGCAATGACCTCGATCTCGGCTCCGGAGAGGCTGGCAACATCACCAACACGGCGGCCCAGGAGAGCGCGAGCTAAAGGGGAGACATAGGATACTGAACCCTTCTTTGCGTCCGCCTCGTCCTCGCCGACGATGCGGAACGTCTGGCGCCGCCCGTCCTCCCGTTCGAAGGTCACCTGGCTCCCGAACACGACGACGCTGGCCGATGTGTCGAGTTGGACCACTTGAGCGCTGGCGCGCCGGGCTGCGTAGTAGCGCAGATCCCGAGCAGCAAGAGCGATCGCAGTCCGATCCGCATTCATGTCACTCGCGGTTTGAGCTGTGGCGTAAGCAGACCGTGCTGCTGCAAGCGCCTGGTCGAGCTCGGCCAGACCTTCTGGAGTGACAAGGTTGGGATGAGGCGAGAGGGGTCGGTCCGGCACATAAGCTGCTGCCGCCTCAAGATCCTCTTCACGTGTGAATGCGACGCTCAAACTTCCTCCTCTCGTCCTGCCTTACTCGAGAGATATGGAAACAGGCGCGACGTTTGCAAACAGCCGATGCCAAACTTGGCAGGGAATGGCGGTGCCGGTCGGCTAGAGCTGAACTTGCTTTGCGCCTAACTCGGCCGTTCTGGGCTCTTATTCGGTGCCAAGCTAGCTTTGCGGTGCTCCGGGTCTGGGCTACAACCTGTCAGCGGTTCGGCTGTTCGGAGATGCTCCAGGCGATGATCGACGATCCTCCTCTCATACGAGTTCGGCGCCGCGTCCCGCGCCCCACGTCCGAGCAGCTTCGGACGCTGCAGGGCACGCCGACGGGATATATCGTCGATGCACTGCAGGGCCGGGCTGCCCTTGCGTGCAGGATCAAGCCGGTTGTCCCGGAGCAGGCAGAGTTTTGCGGTGTTGCTCTCCCCTGCCATGTCGGTCCGGCCGACAACCTGGCTGTGTTCGCGGCACTCCCCCTCATCCAGAAGGGAGACGTCATTGTGGCAGCGGCCGACGGCTATTGCGAGACGGCTGTTGTGGGCGATCTCGTGCTTGGAATGGCCCGCAACCAAGGCGCAGTCGGCTTCGTGACCGACGGCTGCGTGCGCGACGTTCCTGGCATCCGGGAAGTCGGCCTGCCCTGCTTCGCCTCCGGGATTACACCAAACTCGCCGGTGAAGAACGGACCTGGCACGGTCAACCTGCCGATCGTCGTTGCAGGGCAGACGGTGTCAGCTGGAGATATCATCATCGGCGACACCGAGGGCGTGGTTGTCATCCCCTACAATCTAGTCGATGCGGTGATCTCAAGCCTCGAAGGAATTCGCACGGCGGAAGCTGCCCTTCTGGCGCGTGTGGCCGCGGGGCTCGGTGTCCCTGAGTGGGTGGAGAAGCTCTACCAAGACGGTCGCGTGCAGGAAGTCTAAGCACATCTCACCAGCGCTCATGTCGATCCCGTACCGACCTTCCGGCGCTCTTGATGCTCGATCTCAGCGCGCTTCTGCGCTGTTCTGTTGACCTTTGGATCTTCGAGTTGGAGAGGAATGGTGCGGGTAGCGGTTCTGGGCACAGGCGCCATGGGCGCGATTTTTGGAGCCGCGCTGTCCCGGGGCGGCGCTGATGTCGTCTTTTTCGATCAGCGCCCTGAGGTGGTCGACGCGGTTCGGCAGGACGGGCTGCAGGTTTCAGGGGCCTTAGGAGACATGAACTTGCGCTGCGCTGCCACGTCGGAGCGGACGGCACTGGGCGCGATCGACCTGGCGCTGGTTCTGGTGAACGCCAGCGCGACCGCGGCAGTCGCGCCCATCGCCGAGGGCTGCCTCAAGCCGGACGGCTTCGTTCTCACCCTGCAGAACGGGATCGGCAACTGGGAAGAACTCACCAAGTGCCTCGGGGTGCAGCGCGTCTTGGCGGGCTCAACCTTCAATAGTGGAGAGGGGCTCGGTCCGGGACGGAGCTTGCACACGCATCTGGGGCCAACTTGGATCGGCGAACTGGACGGGACGGTCTCGCAGCGCGCCCAAGCGCTCGCCGCGATGTTCCGGGTGGGCGGTTTGGAGGTCGAGGTCGTCACCAACGTGGTTGCGGTGATCTGGAGCAAGTTCGTCCATAACTGCGCCATCAACCCCGTGGCCGCCGCGACCGGGTTGCGGCCGAGCGAGATTGCGCGGAACCCCCATGCCGCGGCGCTACTCGACGGCATTCTGGACGAGGTACTGGCCGTTGTGGACGCCAAAGGCATCACGCTGCCCGAGAGCAATCCACGGGAGCACATCCGCGATCATTGCTGGGAGCGCTCCAACAAGCCCTCCATGCTGCAGCACATAGAGAGCGGGCGCGAAACAGAGATCGACGCCCTAAATGGAGCGCTGGTGGAGCAGGCAAGGCTGCATGGTATCGCGACGCCGATCAACGAGGTGGTGGTGCAGGTAATCAAGGGCCGCGAGGCCGCCCTGCGCGCGGCTGACGGTAAGCTGGCCGGGTTAGCAGATGGGAGGGAGGGCTTGTAAGGGCCACGCCAAGACCGATGGGGCTCCTGAGTCTAGGAGTCGAATTCCCGGGCCGGTCGATGTTGATGAGCATGCCGAGGGTTTGGATAGCGGCCATTCAGTTCCACTGGCTCACCGCCCCGTCTGACTTGGCGGCCGCTAGGGTCAAGGACGAACCGTTCGAAGCGAAAGCCGCCGGGACACGATGTGCAGCAAAACCTCACGAATTGCTCATGCCGCTCATCAAGTGTTTTGGCCGCGTTTGAGACCTCAAATGTATGGAGGCAAGCCGATGGGGACAAACCGCGTGAACCGCAGCCCGCGCAGGAGCCCCGCGAGGAATATTCCCTGGGTGCTCGCAACGATCCTCTTGCTGCTCCCCCTGCTTGCGATGCGGTTCTCGGACGAAGTGAACTGGGATGAGACGGACTTCATCGTTATGGGTGTCATGCTGTTCGGCGCTTGCGGGACCTTCGAACTGGCCGCGAGGATGACGGGCGACACCGCCTACCGAGCGGCGGTCGGCATCGCAGTTGTGGCGGTATTCCTCCTCATATGGATCAATCTCGCTGTTGGGATTATCGGAAGCGAGAACAATCCAGCCAACTTGCTCTACGCCGGCGTGCTATCGGTTGGGATCGCGGGCGCCATTATTGCGCGCTTTCAGCCGATTGGCATGTCACGTGCTCTGGTCGCGACAGCGCTCGCTCAGGTCCTGGTCGCAGTCATAACCTTAATTTTTGGATGGGGCTCCGACGGGGCGAACTGGCCCCGGGTGATATTCGTCATCAACGGCTTCTTCGCGGCGCTGTGGCTCGTATCGGCTTGGCTGTTTCGGCAGGCGGCGCGATAGCAGCCCATCACGAGCATAGCACCCCAATGACTACCAAGTGACAACCGGACGGGGTCTCACCAGGCTGGAGAACGCAGTGCTTTCGGCCCGGAACCAGGCCTGAGAATGCGCCGGATGTCGGCAGGTGAGAGACAGCTCTGGGACAAAAAACTTAAACACGGGCGCGACTTGCGGCGCTTCGTGAAAAAGGCAAAAGACTATTTATTACAGAGACTTAGATGTGGCGGAGCGGGCGAGACTCGGATCTCCGGTACGGTTGTCGGTTTCAGGCTATCTAAGTGGCTGGAATTGGCCATTGATTGGGCCCTACTGTTCTCCGCTTGGGCGTAGAGAGCAGTTCGCGTCAGCCCTGCGAATGTCCGCTTAGGCCCATATCTGCTCCATTGTCGGCTGGCACATAGGAGGTGCAAAGGTCGGATCACCCCTTCGATGTGCGCCCTAAGCTGTCCAGGAGCGCCCGGTTCAGGGCCTCAACGATAAGGCGGAAGCTGCACGGCTTTTCCAGCCACTCTACGTGCTCAAAGCCCTCCAGCAAGCCTTCATACCGGTGCCGGGCCGAGTGGATGAGGAGGGGGACGCCACGCGCCTCAAGCTCGATCGCTAAGTCGCGGCAGGCTTCGCCGTTGAGGCTCACGTCGAGAATGGCGGCGTCGGGCCGGTTGTCCTTGATCCAGTCCAGAGCAGCCGCACAGGTATGGAAGGGCTGAACCCTGAAGCCCTCATCCGTGAGCCGGTCCTCGAGCGCGATGCTGATGGTTGCGCTGTCCTTGAGGAGAAGGATCAGAACTGGGGATGTGGGTGTGCGTCGGGGCTGCATGTGTTTGCCCCTCTCAGGTCGCCCTCCGTTTGGTCGAGGCGTAGGGGGTTACATGCGCCAAGAACCACCGTGAAGGCGTTCACCTGTGACGGGACACCCTGCCACAAAGCTTGACCGTTGGACAGCCGCCGCAGCTCGAAGGCACTGAGGAGGAGACCGTCATAGTCTCGGCGAGGCTTGTGGCGACCAAACAGCGGCGTGGGCACCAATATCTGTAAAGAGCATCCGCAACCCCGATCTGCACGATCTACATGAATGTAAGGCTGAACGCTGAGCAAGGACGCACGGCTGCCGCAGCCGTACTTTTGTTGTGGCTGTAGCACCAAGGTCCTTCACATTCGTCTTGGAAGTCGGCAACGTGGGGCCATGATGTATTATCGCCTCCTGTCGGCAGCCGTCGTCCTGTTCATGTCCACTGGCGCCGGGGCCGCGGATCTGGCTCCTGCGGAACCTGCGCGCCTGCCGGTGTCCGACACATGGCTCATGACCCTGAAGGGCAACGTTCGCGTCGGTCCAAGCTTTCCCGGATCAGACGAGTTCAGCGTCTTCGGCTTTCCCTCCGTAAGCTTCCGCCGCGCAAGTTCGATAATGCGGTTCAGTGCGCCAGATGACGGCCTGTCTTTTTCTGTTCTAGACCGCAGTTCGCTCCGCATTGGTGTCGTTGGCCGGTTGCAAGGCGGACGGGACTATGAGGACGACCGGCGCCTGTTTGGGCTGTCCAAGGTCGATTGGGCGGTAGAGGCGGGCCTGTTTGCCGAGTTCTGGGCAACCGACTGGCTTCGTGCCCGCGCTGAAGTCCGCCGCGGCTTCAACGGTCATGAAGGCTTCGCTGGCGATCTTGGGTTGGACTTGGTCCATCGCTTTGGAGCTGTGACAGCGTCGCTCGGGCCGCGATTGTCCCTCCGCGACGATGAGTTCATGCGAACGTACTTTGGCGTCACCCCAGTGGAGGCTGCGCTCAATGGGGCCGTCACGCCCTACCGGCCCACTGGCGGCATCTATTCGGTGGGGGGCGTGGCGAGTCTGAGCTATGACTGGACCCCACAATGGAGCACGAGCGCCTATCTGTCCTACAACAGACTTGTTGGTGATGCGGCTGACAGCCCAATTGTCCGTCAACTTGGCTCCGAGCACCAATTCGGAGGAGGCGTGACGATCTCCTACACGTTCGACACAGGGCTGAGATGGCCGTGACAGCCTAATCAAGGTCAAGGATTGTCTCAAACCGCTGCAGCCCTGCGAAGTTGAAGGCGCTCTCCTCTATTCGCTGACTAGGGTCCTTCTCACCCCATTGAAGATGTACCGAGGATGATCCTCTGGCACAAAAACCTCGGGCATGAGGTGGAAGGGCGTCACGCCGGTCCGAAGGGCTGAGTCGTACTTTCCGTGCTCCGCCCCAGTGCGCGGGTCGTAATTCATCAGATCGGCGTAGCCTCCCGCGATCTCCTGCTCGCCCGCCTTTTCGAAGCCGAGATGGAGGAAAGTCGCCAAGCCGTGCACGCCAAAACACGCGCTAGGCTCTTTCAGCCACGCTAACGCGGCAATCACCGCATCCTCTCCAATGCTCAACTCCTTGAAGCGTGGGACCGCCAAAACCGCATCCAGCACGTCCCGTCTAACCCACATCATCTTCTCTTTGAACGGCATGATGGGGTCGTCGGCATTGAGGAACGGCGTGTAGGCGAGGTCGCGGCTCGCTCCCAGCTTGACCGAGTAAGCGCAGTGGCCTTGCTCGAGAAAGGAATGCACGGCCTGGCGGAGGTTTGCATCGACAATCGCATCTGCATCGTAGGTGCTGTCATCGTCCATCAGCATGGCGAGGCGGTACGATGCCTGAGCGTGCATCATCTTCACAGCCGTTTGAACAACATCCCCAATTCGGCCATGCGGTCGCGTGGCTCTCATCAAGACCAGCACCTGCCGGTCGATCGCCTCCGTGAAGTCACGCTCAAGTGCAAGCAGATAATCGTCTCGGTAGTCTTGTGCATAGACGAAGACGGAGGTTGTGAGACCACCCTCTTCGATTGCTGGTAGGAAACCCTCCTGCAGGTCTAGGAGGAGGCGCCTTAGAACCTCTCCGCGGCCGCGACTGCAGATGAGGATGGCGACGTCACGGCGGATCATGGAGCGGGTACTCGGTTCCGACACACGAAAGACGAGAGGTGTAGATGCACCCCAGTTGCGCATGCAAGAACCAGTCGTCACGGCGGCTTCGTCATGGTCAGCCCGCTTGGAGGCCCGTGAGCATCAGCCTGGAGGCAGACGGAGATCAGCGCCCCATGTCTGCTTATTGGCAGATGAGGAACTCGGTCGAACAACAACCGGACTGCCTCGCTGAGGCCGGGAGAATGGGGCGGCATTCCACCCAGTCAGCCCCGCAAAGAGGGCCGCTCCTGAGGTGCTCGGAGACGGACAGCAGCCGAAAACCTCAAAGATTTACGTGGGTTGTGGCGTGTCATCCGGAAAGGAAAACGTCAGCAAAAACAGAGATTTAGGAGTGGCGGAGAGGGGGAGATTCGAACTCCCGATACGGTTGCCCGTATGCCGCATTTCGAGTGCGGTGCATTCAACCACTCTGCCACCTCTCCGCAAAGCCGAGGTCGGCGGTTGATGCGGGGTGGATATCATGGGGGGCGGGGGCGGGCAAGCGGGCGAATGCGGGCTGTGCAGAGGTCGGCGGGAGGTGGGTCGTGGATGGGGAAGGCCGGTTCCGGCCGCTGCTCCTGTCGGCCGAAAACCGTGCCTGTGCTGTGATTTACGGTTGACAGAAGGGGCCGTTCCCCTTTATGGCCACACGTCCAAGGCGCGGGCCCTCCAGGTCCCGCCCTTTTCGTTTGCGGAGACCCCCGGGTCTCCGCGTCCCATAGCCGGGAACTGCCAAGAAGCCGGCCCTGCGGGTCTCCCGCGGAGAGCCGGGTTTGAACACGAGGTTTTAAGATGTTCGCAGTGATCAAGACCGGCGGCAAGCAGTATCGCGTGGCCGCCGAGGACGTCATCACCATCGCCAAGATGGAAGGGGAGCCGGGTCAGGCCGTCACCTTCGATCAGGTGCTCATGCTCTCCAACGACAACGGCATCGAAGTCGGCGCCCCGGTCGTGACGGGCGTGACCGTGACGGGCACGGTGGTGGAGCACACCCGCGGCGAGAAGGTGATCGCCTTCAAGAAGCGCCGTCGTCAGAATTCGCGCCGCAAGCGCGGGCATCGCCAGGACTACACCGTGGTGCGGATCACCGAGATCCTCTCCGGCGGCGCGGCGCCCAAGAAAGCCGCGGCGAAGAAGTCCACCAAGGCTGCGGCGGACGCCGAGCCGGCCGCGACCGCTGAATAAGCGTCGGGTCTCGAACAGAATACGGGAGTAACCCATGGCTCACAAAAAAGCAGGCGGCTCGTCTCGTAACGGCCGCGACTCCGCAGGCCGTCGTCTCGGCGTCAAGAAATTCGGCGATCAAGCGGTGATTGCCGGCAACATCATCATCCGTCAGCGCGGCACCAAAGTGCACGCGGGCGCCAATGTCGGCATGGGCAAGGATCATACCCTCTTTGCCACGGCCGATGGACGCGTCCGATTCCTCACCCGGGCCGGCCGAGCCTTCGTATCGGTCGTCCCGGCCCAAGAGGCCGCAGAGTAAACGGCGAGAGCAAAACGAAGGAGCTCCCGCCGGCATCACACCGACCCGGCGGATCACAGCTCCAAACGGCCCCCAAAGGCCAAGCTCCAGATCCGAAGCGACAGGGGAGGTGGGATGTCCGCCTCCCCTTCGTCGTTTCAGGGCCCGATCAAGGCGGGCCCGCCCTTCAAGGATCGGAGCAGGACCATGTTTCCCGACCTCACCCGTGACGACGTGTTTCGCTTGGAGACCCGGCGGTTGTGGCTGCGCTGGCCGCGCCTTGCCGACGTGCAGGCCATCGTCCGTCTTGCCGGCGAGAAAGCGGTCGCGGAGATGACGGCCCGAATTCCGCATCCCTACTCGGTGGAGGACGCGGAGCGCTTCGTGTTCCATGCCCGGCAATCGAACGCGGACGGGACGGGCCTGCAACTCGCCATCACGCCCAAGGGGCGGCCGAACAGCCTCATCGGCATGGTCGGCATCGGCCCGAGCCCGGAGGGCGGGGAGCCGCATCTCGGCTATTGGGTGGGCTCGCCCCATTGGGGCGAGGGCTTCGCCACGGAGGCCGCGCGGGCGCTCATCGACGCGCTCTTCGCCTATACGCCGGAGCCCGAGCTCACCTCCGCGGCCCGGGTGATCAACCCCAATTCCCGGCGCGTGCTGGAGAAATGCGGCTTTGCCTTCCAGGGCTCCGGGCTCATGGCCTTCGAGGCCAGGGGCGGGGTCTACCCGGTCGATCATTTCCGCCTCGACCGGCGCGCCTGGGAGAGCCTCAAGGCCTGGGGCCACGCGGACCTCGTGCACGAGGCGCCCCCGGCCGCCCTTGCGGCGGATCTCCTGGCGGCGAAGTAGGCCGCCCGCGATCCGATCGGCCGCGGCAACCCCGGGCTCCCCGTCAACCATGGGGAGCCCGGCCCGGCCGGCCTGCGTTGCCCCCTCGGGCCGGTTCTTCTAAGGACATCGGATCATGAAATTTCTCGACCAAGCCAAGATCTTCATAGCCTCCGGCGGGGGCGGCGCGGGCTGCGTCGCGTTCCGCCGGGAAAAGTTCATCGAGTTCGGCGGGCCGAACGGCGGCGATGGCGGCCGGGGCGGCGATGTGTGGGTGGAATGCGTGGAGGGTCTCAACACCCTCATCGACTACCGCTACCAGCAGCATTTCCGCGCCCAGCGCGGCGAGCACGGCATGGGCTCCAACCGCACCGGCGCCAACGGCAAGGACGTGGTGCTGAAGGTGCCGGTCGGAACCGAGATCCTCGCCGAGGACGGGGAGACCCTGATCGCTGACATGACCGAGGTCGGGCAGCGGGTGATGCTCGCCAAGGGCGGCAATGGGGGCTTCGGCAACGCCCATTTCACCACCTCCACGAACCGCGCCCCGCGCCGGGCCAATCCAGGCCTGGAAGGCGAGGAGCGCTGGCTCTGGCTGCGCCTCAAGCTCATCGCGGATGCGGGGCTCGTGGGGCTGCCCAATGCGGGCAAGTCCACCTTCCTGGCCACCGTGACGGCCGCGAAGCCCAAGATCGCGGATTACCCCTTCACCACGCTCCATCCGGGCCTTGGCGTCGTGCGTTCGGACAATCGCGAATTCGTCCTCGCCGACATCCCGGGCCTTATCGAGGGCGCCTCCGAGGGCGCGGGCCTCGGCGACCGGTTCCTCGGCCATATCGAGCGCTGCCGGGTGCTGCTCCACCTGGTGGAGGGCACCAGCGAGCATGCGGGCCGGGCCTACAAGGTCGTGCGCGGCGAGCTCGAAGCCTATGGCCACGGGCTCACCGACAAGCCCGAGATCGTGGCGCTCTCGAAGGCCGATGCCCTCGACGAGGACACTCTGAAGGAGCAGCTCGCCCGCCTCAAGCGCGCCGCCAAGACGAAGCCTTACGTGCTCTCCTCGGCCTCCGGCCAGGGCGTCCAGGAGGTGCTGCGCGCCCTGAGGGCCCATATCGATGGGGCCAAGGCGGAGGAGGCCCCGGCCGAGGCCGAGGGGGAATGGCATCCGTGAGCCCGGAGCTCCACCAGTTCCGCCGCGTCGTCCTCAAAGTCGGGTCGTCGCTCCTCGTCGATCGGGGGCGGGGCCGGCTGAACCATGCCTGGCTGGCCGCGCTCGCCGAGGACATCGCGGAGCTGCACGCCCGGGGCGTCGACGTGCTCGTGGTCTCGTCCGGCGCCATCGCGCTCGGGCGCACGGTGCTCAGCCTCCCCTCCGGCCCCCTGAAGCTCGAGGAGAGCCAGGCGGCCGCGGCGGTCGGGCAGATCGCCCTTGCCCGCATCTGGTCCGAGGTCCTGGCCCATCACGGCATCACGGCCGGGCAGATCCTGGTGACCCTCGCGGACACGGAGGAGCGGCGCCGCTATCTCAACGCCCGCGCCACCACCCTCAAGCTCCTCGAGATGCGCGCGGTGCCCATCGTCAACGAGAACGACACGGTGGCGACGAGCGAGATCCGCTACGGCGACAACGACCGCCTCGCCGCCCGCGTCGCCACCATGATCGGCGCCGACCTCCTGGTGCTCTTCTCCGACATCGACGGCCTCTACACCGCCCCGCCGGCCGCGGATCCGGCCGCGCAGCACATCCCGGTGGTCGAGCGCATCACTCCGGCCATCGAGGCAATGGCAGGGGGCGCTGCCTCCGAGCTCTCCCGGGGCGGCATGCGCACCAAGATCGAGGCCGGCAAGATCGCGGCCGCCGGCGGCACCCACATGATCATCGCGGACGGGCGCACCAAGAACCCCCTGCGGCGCATCGCGGAGGGCGCCCGCTGCACCTGGTTCCTCACCCCCTCGAACCCCGCCACCGCCCGCAAGACCTGGATCGCCGGAGCCCTGGAGCCCCGCGGCACCATCCATGTGGACGAGGGCGCGGCGCGGGCGCTTCGGGGCGGCGCGAGCCTCCTGCCCGTGGGCGTGCGGCGGATCGAGGGCCAGTTCTCGCGGGGCGATGCGGTGACGATCCGCGATTCCGGCGGCGTCATCGGTCGCGGCCTCGTCGCCTACGACGCGGAGGAGGCGGGCCGGATCCTTGGCCGGGCCAGCCGCGAGATCGAGGCGATCCTCGGCTATCCGGGCCGCGCCGAGATGGTGCACCGGGACGATCTCGCCCTCAGCGTCGAAGCCGTGGCGCGGGCGAGCTGATCGCCTCCCGGTCCGTGAGGTTTACGGGTCGGATAGCTGCTCCAGGGCGGCGATGGCCGAGATGGTGCACCGGGACGACCTGGCGCTCAGCGTCGAGCCCGTGGCGCGGGCGATGGCCGCGAGCCGGGCGGCCGTGATAGACACGGACGGGACTTGAGGTGTTTTGAGCCATGGACGACGCGGCGCAGCAGGGATTGAGAACCGTGGGGCAGGATGCGGCCGGCTCGCCGGACGCGCTGCTCGATCTCGGCCGCCGCGCCCGCGCCGCCGCGCGTCGGCTCGCCATCGCCTCCACGGCCGAGAAGGACGCGGCCCTCGAGGCCATGGCGGCCCAGATCCGCGCCGGAGCGGATACGATCCTGGCCGCGAACGCGCAGGACATCGCCGATGCGAGATCGGCCGGGCAGGCGGCCTCCTTCATCGACCGGCTCACCCTCGACCCGGCGCGCCTGGAGAGCATCGCCGCGGCGGTGGAGAGCATCGCGGCCCTGCCGGATCCCGTGGGGCGCGTGCTCGCCCGTTTCGAGCGGCCGAACGGCCTGGTGATCGAGCGCGTCGCGACGCCGCTCGGGGTCGTCGGCGTCATCTTCGAGAGCCGGCCCAACGTCACGGCCGATGCGGGCGCCCTGTGCCTCAAGGCCGGCAACGCCGCGATCCTGAGAGCGGGCTCCGACAGCTTCCGCACCTCATCGGCCATCGCGGAGGCCATGGGGCGCGGCCTCAACGAGGCCGGCCTTCCGGCCGACGCGATCCGCCTCGTGCCGACCCGGGACCGGGCGGCGGTCGGCGCCATGCTGGCGGGGCTCGGCGGCAATCTCGACGTGATCGTGCCGCGCGGCGGCAAGAGCCTCGTGGCCCGGGTGCAGGCGGAGGCGCGGGTGCCGGTCTTCGCGCACCTGGAAGGCCTCGTGCATGTCTTCGTGCACGGGCGGGCCGATCTTTCCATGGCCCGGACCATCGTGCTCAACGCCAAGATGCGCCGCACCGGGATCTGCGGCGCCGCCGAGACGCTGCTCGTGGATCGCGCCTGCGCCGACACGCATCTCAAGCCGCTCGTCGCCATGCTGCTGGATGCGGGCTGCGCCGTGCGCGGCGACCCCGCGGCGCGGGACGCGGATCCGCGCGTCACGCCCGCCGCCGAGGAGGATTGGCGCACCGAATATCTCGATGCCATCATCGCCGTGCGCGTGGTCGACGGCCTCGACGCGGCGATCGCGCATATCGAGCGTTACGGCTCCCATCACACGGATTGCATCGTGACGGACGACGAGGCCGCCGCTGCGCGTTTTCTCGCCGAGGTCGATTCCGCCATCGTCCTGCACAATGCCTCGACCCAATTCGCCGATGGCGGCGAGTTCGGCTTTGGCGCCGAAATCGGCATCGCCACGGGCCGCATGCATGCGCGGGGCCCCGTCGGGGTCGAGCAGCTCACCTCGTTCAAGTACCGGGTGCGCGGCACGGGACAGACGCGGCCGTGAGGATGGCTCACCTCGTTCAAGTACCGGGTGCGCGGCACGGGGCAGACGCGGCCGTGAGCACAGCTCATCTCGTTCGAGGGTCGGGTGCGCGGCACAGCGTAGACGCGGCCGTGAGGATGGCTCACCTCGTTCAAGTACCGGGTGCGCGGCACGGGGCAGACGCGGCCGTGAGCACAGCTCATCTCGTTCGAGGGTCGGGTGCGCGGCACAGCGTAGACGCGGCCGTG
>JAESGO010000096.1_pt1 | contig 42349 bp, 35 predicted proteins | sample 9269701 | NCBI WGS metagenome assembly JAESGO01 (sample SAMN15720690, study PRJNA650881) | algae metagenome | isolation source: Hormoscilla sp. CMT-3BRIN-NPC48 and co-occurring heterotrophs from... | place: USA: Clark Mountains Wilderness, California | collected 2010-04-18 | reverse complement strand
CGGCGGCTGCGCGCGCGGTGCTGCTGGTGGACGACAGCGCGTTCTTCCGCGACATGCTCACCCCCGTGCTCAAAGCATCAGGGTACAGGGTCCACACCGCAGCAAACGTCGATGACGCATTGCGCATCCTCGCCGGAGGATTGGTCCCGGACGTTCTCGTCACGGACCTCGAAATGCCGGGAGAGGACGGGTTTGCCCTGATCGACGCCGTACGGGCGATGCCTGCACTTGCCGACCTTCCCGTGATCGCGCTCGCGTCGGGACACGACCCTAACGATATCGGGAAAGCCCGCCGGCACGGCGTTCACGACATCATAGCCAAGTTCGATCGAAGCGGGCTCATGAGCTCTCTGTCCGAACTTCTTTCCACTCACAAGCAGGCGGCCTGACCCATGAACTCCGTGAGCAAAGTCGACGACGTGGATCCCAGATTGCTGGGGCCTGCGCTCGATTACCCGACAGTGGTGGTCGGCGGCCAGGTCCTGGCGCTGCCGATCGATCGCGTGCACGACGTGTTCGTCGCCAACGACATCACCGGTGTGCCGCTCTCGTCCTATGAGATCGTCGGCCTCCTCAACCTGCGCGGCCGCGTCGTCACCGCCGTGTCCCTGCGCCGCCGCCTCGGCCTGCCGGACGATCCCACCGCCGAGCGCAAGATGGCGGTCGGCCTGGAGCACCGGGGTGAAGCCTACGGTCTACTCGTGGACGAGATCGGCGAGGTCCTGAAGCTCGATCCGGCAGCGATTCAGCCCAACCCCGTCCATATGGATGCGCGCTGGGCCGGCCTGAGCCGCGGCGTCCATCAACTGGAAGGCAAGCTGTTGATCGTCCTGGATGTGGATGCCGTCCTGGCATTCGACGCCGCTCGCACGACTCCGACCCAACTCTCCTAAGATCGAGAAACGTCAATGCCCCTCAACCTGTCCATGCCGATTCTTGTCGTCGACGATTATCAGACGATGGTCCGCATCATCCGCAACCTTTTGAAGCAACTGGGGTTCGAGGACGTGGACGACGCGTCGGACGGCACCACCGCGCTGGCCAAGCTCAAGCAGAAGCAGTACGGCCTCGTGATCTCCGACTGGAACATGGAGCCGATGACCGGCTACGAGCTCCTGCGCCATGTGCGGGCGGACGACCACCTGCGCACCACCCCCTTCATCATGGTCACGGCCGAATCCAAGACCGAGAACGTGATCGCGGCCAAGAAAGCCGGCGTGAACAACTACATCGTCAAGCCCTTCAACGCCCAAACGCTGAAGACCAAAATCGACGCCGTGATCGGGGATTGATGCAGATGGCGCGGGACACGACGACGGCACGCCACCCCTATCGTATCGAGGCCATCGGTGCTCCAGCGCGTACCGCAGGCAGCGGAGGCGGCGATGAGCGGCACCGGGAGGTCATGGAGGCTCTCGCCTCGCTTCAGCGCCTGCTGACGCCCTCCCAGCAGATTTCGCAGGCCGTCGTCGACGAACACCGGCGTGACCTGACCGAGCTGCACCGGATCAAGGCGGAACTCGACGCGATTTCCTCCTCGATCCGGCGCACGAAGGAAGAGATCGCAACCCTCCATTACGCAGGGGCTCAAGGCCACCAGATCACCCGCGTCACCGACGAACTCGGCGCCGTCGTCGAAGGCACGGCCGGTGCTACGAACACGATCCTGGAAGCCGCGGAGCGCGTGGACGAGCTCGCCGGCAACCTGTCCTCGCGCCTCGTCGGCGCGGACGGCGACATGGCCATCGAGATCGCCGACAACGTGGTCCGGATCTTCGAGGCCTGCAACTTCCAGGACATTACGGGACAACGCATCGGCAAAGTCGTGGGCGCGCTCCGCTTCATCGAGGAGCGGGTCGGCCACATGATCGAGATCTGGGGCGGTCTGGAGACGTTCAAGAACATTCCGGTTCAGCCGGACGACAGCCGGAGGGGCGAACGCGCCCTGATCAATGGCCCTCCGCTAGCCGGCGATGACTGCCAATCGCAGGACGACGTGGACGCGCTGTTCGACTGAGCGGCATGAGCGAATGCGTGGCAGCGAACCGATAGGCCGGATGACGCAGGATCCGAGGCTTGGGAAGACTTGCCCTCGCCCGTCCCGATGCCTCGGCAATGGCCGAGCTCCCAGGGGCGCGGAGCTGCCTACGCGGCGCTCCTCAGCGGCTCCCCGAGCGGAACCGTGATCTCGCAGCGCAGGCCATTGGCATCGAAGGCGAGGTCCAGATGCCCTCCAAGCTCGCTCACGACGGCGCGCCGGATCAGGCGCGACCCGAAGCCGGTCTGCGTGGGCATACGGACCGAGGGGCCGTCGGACTCGCGCCATTCGAGGCGGAGCATGGTCCCGCCCTCCCCCTGCTCCCGGCTCCACTTGACCATCAACCGCCCGTTGGGTGCGGACAACGATCCGTATTTGCAGGCGTTGGTGGCAAGCTCGTGAACCGCCAGCCCCAGGACGACCGCCATGGACGCCGGGAGCTCGATGGACGGGCCCGTCAGCTGCACACGGTCCCTCTCCGTCGCGTAGGGCTCCAGCTCCGTTTGCAGGATGCCGCTGACGGTCGTGCCCTCCCAGCTCGTTTGGTTGAGCAGGTTGTGAGTTCGCGACAGGGCAAGAAGACGCTCCTGAAACCGCTCCTGGGCAACCTGCGGGGTCACCCCCGGGCGGGCCGATTGCATGGCCAGCGACTGCACGGTCGCGAGCGTGTTCTTCACACGATGATTCAGTTCGTCGACGAGAAGCTTCTGCCGAACCTCCGATTGCTTGCGCTCCGTGATGTCCTCGACGATGCGGACGGCATACAGGAACGTGCCGCCGGGATCCCGGACTGCGGTGCTCGACACGCGCACCCATCCGCTGGTCCCGTCCTTGCGGCGAAAGCGGTTCTCGACCGTATAGGTGTTCAGCTCCCCGGCCACCTGGCGCTGAAAAAGGCGCATGTCCTCGGCGATGTCGACACCGTAGGTCGCTTGTCCGAAGTGCTGGCCGAGCAGTTCGCCTCGGGAATGGCCTGTGAGCCTGCAGCGCATCTCATTGACGGCGATGAACCGGCCCTCCCGGTCGACCTCCACGATGCCCACGGCGGCGTTCTCGTGGGTTGCGCGCAGGCGCTCCTCGCTCGCGCGCAGCTCGGCCTCACGGGCCAGCAATTGCGTCGAGGCGATCGAAAGCGCATCGCTCACCACGTCGAGTTCCGCCGGTCCGGTGCGGGACGCCGCGACGGGGTGGCCTTGCCCGACACGCTGAGCATCGGCAGCGAGAGCATAGACCGATCGGGCGATCTGACGACCGAACCACAGAGCCAGGAGGAAGGAGAGCGACAGCAACGAGGCGCCGAGCACGGCCAGCGTCCATAAGGATTGGCGCAGCGCCCCCTGAAAGAGACTGGACGGAATGCCCACGAAGGCGAGCCACCCAGAGAAGCTGGAGCGGGTGTACCCACCGAGAATGGCGGCCTCTTCCAGGTTGGTGCCCTCGTAGATGCCTTCGGGAGCGGTTGCAGTTCGGAGGAACTCGGCTGGCGCCGATTGGCCGAGAAACGTCTCCGATTGATGAGAGCGGGCGACTAGGCGGCCGGACCGGTCGATCACGGCCGCGATCCAGGTGGGCGACATCTTCTGCGCGAGCAGAACCTCGGTAAAGCGCTTGGGGTCGAGGGCCATGGAGAGCACGTGGGTGACCTCGTCCCCGCGCACGACGGGCACCCTGATGCTGATGATCGGCCGACCGGCGGTCGCCCCGACGAACAGGTCCTGGATGACGGGCTTGCGCGATTGCATCACCTCCAGGTCGGCTGGCAGGTTCGCTCCCTTCGGCAGCGGGGCTCCCCAAGGCAGGCGCGTATTGGCCACCTGCTGCCCGGTGCTGTCGCGCACGACGATGGCGAACTCGCCCGCGTGGCCGTCGGACCAGGAGCGGAGGGTCGCCACCGCCTGCCGGTGGAAGGCCTCGTAATTGCCCTCGAGCAGTGAATTCGACGTGGCAAGGGCCTGCGCGGCCGAGAGGATCCCGGTCAATTCCCGGTCGACGGCCGCGACGATGCGCTGCGAGGCATCCTGAGCCTCCTGCCGGAGCCTCTCCTTTTCGGAGGAGGTGTAATTCCAAAGAAGGACAGCGGCGAGAATCAGACCCGGCGCAAGGAGACTTACCCCGAACGCCATAAGGTAATGTCGGATCGTGAAGCGTCGCAGTTGCGGCATGAGCCCAATATAGCGTCGATCTGGACCGGGCCAGTCTCTTCACGCAACTTAGCTCACGAAACCGCAAGTCGCCAGGGGATGCTCCCCGTTCTTTAGCCTAGGCATCGTGGACCGCCCGCACGATCCACCGGAAGTTGCGCCCGCGCATGCGGCCGAGCGCTCGTCCCCTGGATGCTCCAGGGCCCATCAAGCGCCTCCACGATGCTGTTGCGTCGATCCGCCCATGGCGGCACCGTAGCGGACGGTGCAGGGTCCGCTGTCGCCCGTCGCGCGATCCTGAATTCCGGCGGGATCATTGGGCCGGAACCTTGACTTCTGGCCCTTGCGCTGCAGAACACCGGCAGGCCCAAAGCCCCATTTAGCGTCGTAATGATCGCACGTTCGCTGCCCTCGACGAACATTCTGGTGCTCTGGGCGCTGCTCGCCTCAGCGCTGACCCTTCCGGCTGTCCTGTTCGGAGCCGTCGCGTGGCAGAGCCGCACCAGCGCGATGGAAGACGCGGGACAACGGGTCGAGCGGACATTGCTGATCCTTCACCTGCAGGCCCAGAACGTCTTTGAGACATACGACCTCATGATGGATCGGATCGCGGACCGCGTGCGGGACCGGTCCTGGGAGGACTTGCGGGCAGCGGAGGACGTCCATGTCCTCCTCAAGGATCTGGCGAGGGCGCACCCTCAGATTGGCACCGCGCTCCTGTTCGACGCCCAAGGGACGGCCCAGGCGAGCAGCGTCAACTTTCCGACGACCCCCGTGAACGTTGCCGACCGCGACTACTGGCGCGCGTTCCAGGCCGGTCATCGGGACACCTTCATCGGCGAGACGGTCCGGGGCCGAACGACGGGTAATCTGTCGTTCAATGTTGCCCGTCCGCTCTTCGACGGCCAAGGAACGCTGCGCGGCGCCATCGTCCTGGCGGCCTATCCAAGCTATTTCGCTCAGATCTACGAGAGGACCCTTCCGGGCCTCAACTATTCGGCGGGCCTCGTTCGCGAGGACGGCATCTTCCTGATCCGCGATGCGGAGACGCGAACCAGCAACGAGCAGCCGCGCGCGAGCGCCAACTTCATGCGCGCCAGGGAGCGCGCACCGGAAGGACGGTTCGTCTCGGCCTCCACGGTGGACGGCATCGAGCGGATCGTGGCTTACAAGAAGCTGCCCAAGCACCCCGTCTACGTCATCTACGCCCTCAGCACGGAGGCCGTCCTGGCAGGCTGGCGCAGGCAGATGCGCTCCTTTGCGCTCTTCATCGGCCCCATCGCCGCGGGGCTCGTGGCCATGACCGCCTTTGCCCTCCTGCTGACGAGGCGGGAGCAGCGTGCGGCCCGCCAGTTGCGCGAAGAGATGAGCCTGCGGAGCGAAGCCGAGCAGAAGCTCCTGGATACGCAGAAGATGGAAGCCCTCGGCCAACTGACGGGTGGCATCGCGCACGATTTCAACAATCTCCTGACCGTCGTCATGGGAAATCTCGACCTCCTCAAGCGGGCCCGGGAGGACCGGCGACCCCGTCTGCTCGAAAATGCCCTGCATGCCGTCGAGCAGGGCCGCAAGCTGACCGGCCAATTGCTGACATTCGGACGGCGAGCGACGCTGAATCCGGAAGTCGTCGATCTGCACGCCCTCGTCAGCAGCATGCCCGACATGCTCCAGCAGTCGCTTCGCGGCGACATCCACCTTCGGCTCGATCTCCAACCCGGTCTCTGGCCCGTCGTGATCGACAAGAACCAGTTTCAGATCGCATTGATCAATCTGGCCGCGAACGCACGGGACGCCATGCCCAAGGGAGGCGAGTTAAGCATCCAGGTCCGAAACGTCGTCCACGGCGACCGCGAAAGCGTCGTGGTTGCCCTGAGCGACTCGGGCGTCGGCATCCCCAGCGAGACTCTCTCGCGGGTGTTCGAGCCCTTCTTCACCACGAAACCGGTCGGGAAGGGCACTGGGCTCGGACTGGCGCAGGTCTATGGCTTTGCCCGGCAATCGGGGGGATCGGTCGATATCCAGAGCGAGGAGGGCCGGGGCACGACCGTAACCCTCTCGCTGCCCCGAGCCCAGCCGGCGACGACACGCGTGAGCGAGAACGAGCGCCGTGAGCCTGTTGGTCGATCCGGTCGGACACTCAACGTCCTTCTCGTGGAAGACAACGATCAGGTTGCCGAGGTCGTCGCAGCCCTGCTGGTCGAAGACGGGCATGACGTGACCCATGCCAGCAACGCGCCCAAGGCGCTGGCGCTCCTGGAGGAGAGCGCGGACGCCTTCGATGTGATCCTCTCCGATCTCGTGATGCCGGGCGATCTGAACGGCCTGGATCTTGCCAGGATCGCTCGCCAACGCTGGCCAAGGCTGAGCGTGCTGCTGGCGACGGGCTACAGCGAGTTCGCGAGCGATGCCGAGCAGGAGGGTTTCGCCCTCCTGCGCAAGCCCTACCAACCCGAGGCATTGGCCGAGGCGCTCCAAGGCATCGCACCCGTATCCGTGGCCGACCCGTCAAACACCGTTGTTCGACTGCGAGGCTGACCGCGGACCGCGCAACGGACTGAGGCTCCCCGCGGGGCGGATGTTCATCGGTCCCGACACTCCATTGCGCATGACGCGTGCGTCGGCGCCGACGACCAGCAAGGATCATTCCATGATTGCCGCCCCGGCCTACGTCGCAAGCCCGCCCTGGTCTGAGGCGGACCGCCTCGAGGCGCTGCGCTCCTACGGCATCCTCGATACGCCCCCGGAACCCGCCTTCGACGAGATCACCCGCGTCGCGTCGCTCGTCTGCAAGGCGCCGATCTCGGTCGTCAATCTGATCGAGGACGATCGGCAGTTCTTCAAGTCGGAAATCGGTCTTGGCGTGCGCGAGACTCCGGTGGATGTGTCGATCTGCGCCCATGCCATCCTCCAGCGCGATCTGTTCGTGGTGCCGGACACCACCAAGGATTCCCGTTTCGCCTGCAATCCCCTCGTCACCGGCGAGCCGAATCTCCGCTTTTACGCCGGAGCCCTGCTTGAGACCCCGGACGGCCTGCCGCTCGGCACGGTCTGCGTTCTCGACTACTCGCCGCGTCCGGAGGGGATCACCACCGAGCAGGCCGAGGTCCTGCGGGCGCTGGCGAGAGCCGCCATGGCGCAGATCGAGTTGCGCCGGTCCAATCGGATTCTGCACCAGAACCAGGAGCATACGCGGCTCGCTCTCGACGCGGGCAATGTGGGAACCTGGGTTTGGAACATCCCGAACGGCACGATCGTGGGGGACGAGCGTCTCGCGCGGATGTTCGGCATCGCTTCGGATGAAGCGGCGCGCGGCGCGCCCGTCGAGCAATTCGCCGCTTCCGTGCACCCGGACGATCGCGAGCGGATCGATGCCGTCCTCAGCCAGGTGATCGAGCAGGGCGGCGAGCACGAGGTCGAGCACCGCATCATCCAGCAGGGCCAGGTCCGCTGGATCGTGGCCAGGGGCCGGTGCGAACTCGATGCCCAGGGGCGGCCGCTCCGCTTTCCCGCCGCAACCATCGACATCACCGAGTTGAAGCAGGCCACGGAGACCCGCGAGCTCCTGGCGAGGGAGCTCTCCCATCGCATCAAGAACATCTTTGCCGTCGTGAGTGGGCTGGCGGCGCTCTCTGCGCGCGGCTATCCGGAGGCCGCAAGCTTCGCTCGGAGCTTCCGGGAGCGGATCAGCGCGCTCGCCCAGGCGCACGAATACGTCATGCCACAGGGCCCTGAGACTCATCCGCAATCTGCGAACGAAAGCGTGATGGGACTGATGAGGGCGTTGCTGGAGCCCTACCTTCATGATGGGTGCGACCGGGTCAGCCTCTCGGGCGATGACGTTCCGATCGGCTCGACGGGGGCGAGCGCCCTCGCCCTGATCATGCACGAGCAGGCCACGAACGCAGTCAAATACGGGGCCTTGTCGAACGATGTCGGGCGGGTCCTGCTCGAGGGGGAGCGGAATGGGGACAGCTATCGGCTGACCTGGACGGAGGTGGGCGGCCCGCTCGTTCAGGGCCCACCCCAGCGACAGGGGTTCGGCACAGTGCTGGCGGCCAAAAGTGTGGCCGGCCAACTCGGGGGCGAGATCGAGCATGTCTGGGTGCCGGAAGGCCTGACGGTTCGGCTGACCCTCGCCATGGAACGGCTTGCCCGATAGGCGGTGCCGCCGACGCGCCAGAACCTGGAGGCGTCGCAAGCCTGTATGCCTGTTCTGAGAGCCGGCGCGATGGCCGGGATGGCCTAGGGCCGGACCCGACCTTTGGCTGCCGAGCGCCGGGAGGCGAGTTCGCGATAGAGCGCCTCCGGGCTCACGCCGATCTGCCCGGCGACGCCCCGCCATCCGCCTCGCGCGGGCAACTCGCCCCCGTTGAGGGCGAGCCACGCGTCCAGGCGAGCCTCGACTGTCTTGAGCGACACAATCTCGGCACGGGCTCGGGCAGCCTGAACCTCAAGGGCAAGAGATCTGGCAAAAGCCTGCGCCAAGGCCGGGTCGCGCGCGAGTGCCGCGACCACCCGCGTGACCGCCAGCCCACGGAGCGACGTGGGCTCCTCGGCCACCGCGTCGCAATGATACTCGCTGGCGAACAGCGACGCCTCGGCGAGAATGGCACCCATGCCTGCGCGCTGGATCACGAGTTCGGCCCCATGGGGCAGAGGGCGCACCAACCTCATGGCCCCGGCCCCCACCCGGTAGAGCCATCGCACCGGGTCACCCGCCCGGAACAGCACCTCGCCGGGCAGGAGAGCCCGATCCCGCGCCTCGTCTCCCCATAAAGCTTCAAGAAGGTCAGACATGATCGCTATCATGCCGGGACGGCGGGGCTGATGGCAATGAGGCCTGGATGCTGGAGAATCACGATGCGGCGCCTTCCCCTGATTGCCATGGCAAGCCTCCTTACCCTTGCGTCCCCGGCTCAAGGCCAGATGCACGGCGGCCACCACGGCGGCCACGCACCGGCGTCCGACCCCTATGCCGGGTTCGAGCGGCGCCCGATCAAAGCGCTTTCCGATCAGCAGATTGCAGACCTTCGGGCCGGGCGGGGAATGGGTCTAGCGCTCCCAGCCGAGTTGAATGGCTATCCGGGACCGCTGCACGTTCTGGACATGGCCGACGCCCTCGCTCTTACGGAAGACCAGCGCAGGCGGACCAGGGCGTTGTTCGAAGCCATGAAGTCGGAGACGATCGCACTCGGGGAGCGGATCATCGGCGAGGAAGCGGCCCTCGACCGGCTCTTTGCGGAGCGCAGGATCACGCCCGACGCACTCTCGGCGGCAACCGCCCGCATTGGGAATCTGCAAGGAGAGCTGAGGGCTGCGCATCTGCGCTACCACCTTGCCATGCACGGGCTCCTCTCGCCTGACCAAGTGGCCCGCTACGACCGCCAGCGAGGCTACGCGCGGCCCTAGGGCGTGGCGGATCAACCGCCCCGGAGCAAGCGAAAACGCCGGGCGATAGCCGCCTCGGGCTCCGTGCCCGGTTTGGCGCGCCGCTCCCGGTATCGATCGCGCGGACGACGCGTTTCGAGCAGCTGTCCGCTGCCGGCGTTCCAGCGGCGCCGCGGGAGTGTGGAGCCCGTCATGAGCTCTGCTCGCGCATTCCAACGGCCGGCGCTTAGGAGAGATTGCTCATCCCATGCGCCGATCCGGTGCTGTCGCGCGTTCACCTCACTGGACTGCCTGCCACCAGCCCTTGTTCCAGGCGCGGGGTCGAACGGGAGGAGAGAAGTTTGGGCGGCAATCGCTTCGCATGGACCGCCAGTCGGCTAAGGCATGTGTCGGCGCTGGTGCGGGGCCAGTTCTGGCTGATCCCCGCGGCCATGGGCGCGGGCGGCCTCGTGCTGGCCCTTTGGGTGCTCAGCTCCGGTGCGGCTCTCCAGAAACCCTTCGGCGAGAATGCCTGGTGGCTCTACAGCGGCGATGCGGCGACCGCGCGGGACCTGTTGTCGACCCTGCTATCCGGCGTCATCACCATGGCTTCCCTCATGGTGTCGCTCACCTTCGTCGTGCTCTCGCTTGCCGCCAACCAGCTCGGGCCGCGACTCGTGACCATCATCACGGGCGACCGGCAGATCCAGGGTGCCCTCGGCTTCCTGCTGGGGACCGTCGCCTACGTGCTCGTGATCCTGCGCTCCCTCGACGAGACGCTCGGCCGGGAGGGCGTGCCGCACCTTGCCATCACCGTCGCGAGCGGCCTCACCCTGCTCTGCCTGCTCGCTCTCCTCCTCTACATGCACAAGATCTCGCGCTCGATCATCTCGGACGTGGTGGTCCGCCGGGTCGCCCACGAATTGCGGCAGAGCATCGAGACGGCGCCGGAGCCGAGCCAGCGCGATGCGTCCGTGCCTCAGGATTTCCACCGGGTCGGAGGTCTCGCCCTCGGCCGGGCCGGATATGTGGAGACCATCGACTACGACAGGCTCGTCGCGGCGGCGGAGGCGGCCGGCGCGGTCCTTCGGCTCCACGTGAGGGCCGGTCACTTCGTGCTGCGCGACGGCGAGCACGCGGAAATCCTTGCGCGCGGCCCGCTGCCGAGCTCCATCGACGAGGCCGTCCGCGACGCCATCGCGGTCGGGCCGGAGCGAAGCCCGGCCCAGGATCTCGAATATGCCATCCGGCAACTCGTCGAGACCGCCCTACGCGCCCTCTCCGCCGGCATCAAGGATCCCTTCACGGTGGTAGCGGTCATCGATCAGCTCGGCGCGTCCCTGGAAGTCCTGTTCCGACGCGGCGAGCCGCCGGCCTTCTTCACGGATCGCGCGGGCGCCCTGCGGGTGATCGCCAATCACTCCAGCCTGGATGGGCTGCTGGACGCGGCCTTCGACCAGATCCGCCAGGGCGGCGCCGACGACCCGGCCATCCTGATCCATCTGGCCGATACATTCGGCAAGCTGGGACGGTCGACGGCGGCCGGCGGCATCAGGCGCCACCTGCTCGTTCACCTCGACAGGGTCGCCGAGACTGCAAGGAACAGCCCAATCATCCGCTGCGATCTCGACCGCGTTCTGCAACGTACCGAAGACGCGCGGTCGCATGTGTCGGCCGCGCAGCCAACGAAGCCTGCGCCCGCAGGCCCTTTCGGGCACCAATGACGGATCGGAGCCAAGGAAAACGGCGCGATCGTGAGCGGTTCCGTCACGATCCCCAGAGCGAAACGCCGCCCCGGCGGGGCTGGTGGCCGCTCCACGCCGCACGAGCGGCTGGGCGGAGCGCGGTCGTCAAGCTCGGCCGTGCCGGGAACACTCCCTTGGGCAAAACATTAGCTTGTCGGGTTTTCGCCACCGCGACAGACGAAGCGCAGCATTTCCGAATTCCAGGACGTCCGAAACACTGCGCGTGATTGGAAAGAGGCGCCATGTCTGACATCGTTACAAGAACGCCGATGCAGTATCTCGACAAGGCCACCTCGGCCCTGCGGGAGCTCGGGATCATCCCTCCCCAGGCGATGGACGCGCCGATCAACGGCCTGCTCGAGAAGATCTCCGACCTGGATCAGGACCGGATCGTGATCATCGCGCGCACGCTGGGCCAAACGAGCGTCTTCAACGAGGTCGTTCGCGAGCAGACGCAGGCGATGGAGATCGGCGAACGCTACCGCCAGATCACGGAATCGTTCAATTCCATCCGCGACGACACCAAGAAGATGGTGGACCAGCTCGACGACCAGAAGATCGATCTCTTCGAGCGGATCAACAATGTCTGGATGAAGATCTCCCGCGGCGACGTGGCGGACCGCTTCGACACGATCAAGGAGGTCTATCTCGACGTGACGCGGTCGACCAAGGATCAGATCGAGCGCGAGCTGATCATCCTCGACGCCTACCGCGACTTCCGCGGCGCCCTCAAGCATGCGGAGGTGATGGCCCTGGAGGTTCTCCGGACAGCGGAGCGGAAGCTCGAAGCGGCCAAGGCGGAGTTGCAGGGCGCCTCCGACGCGGTGGTCAACTTCAAGGGCTCCGAGATCGCCGAGCGGGCCCGGCTGGAGCTGACCCGCGACGAGCATTTGCGCCGGACGCAGGACGAGGAGAAGCGCTACCAGATCGCCAAGGACCTCTCGGACAACCTGACGGTCAGCTACAACACCTCCGAGGTCATCATGGCGCGCCTGATGCAGATGACCAACGCCAAGGAGCGCGTCTACGCCCAGGCCGTGACCTTCTTCTCCACGAACGATTCCGTGTTCACGGCCCTGAAAGCGTCCTTCACCGGCATGTTCGGCCTGAACGAGTCGACCCAGACCCTGAACGAGATGAAGGAGGGCGTCTCCCGCAGCCTGGAGGTTCTGGCCGAGATCGGCGATCAGGTCGGCGAGGCTGCCGTGAGGGCCGGCTACGGCCCGACGATCCGCGCCGACGCGGTCAAGAAGCTGGTCGAGTCGGTGATCACCTTCCAGGAGCGCTCGCAGGAGATCGTCGGCGAGATGCGCCGGCTCGCGACCCAGAACTCCGCGGAGATCCGCGACGCCGTCGAGGACGGCAAGCGGCGGATCGCCCGCCTTGTGGCAGAGGGACAGGCCCTGCCGGCCAATGGCTGAGACGGTCGCGCAACAGCCGGCAGGCTCGGCCGCCAGGCCGAGCCGAAACCTCGACGAGGTGATGCTCGCGATGGACGTGGTGGACACGCTCCGCCACCAGGAGAGCCTCGTCAGCCGCGAGCTCGGCGAGGAGGACCGCGACGCACAGCTCCTGCGCCGCCTGCGCGACATCTACCGGGGCCAGGGCATCGAGGTTCCCGATCGCATCCTGCTGGAAGGCGTGCAGGCCCTCAAGGAGCAGCGCTTCCTCTACACCCCGCCGGGGCCGAGCTTCGCCCGCACGGTCGCCCACGCCTGGGTCAATCGAGGGCGCTTCGCCCGGGGCGTCCTTGCCCTCGCGGCCCTCCTCGGCCTTGGTTGGGGTGCCTATCATTTCGGCGTCGTGGAGCCCGGCCGGCAGCGGGTCCTTCAGGAGCAGGCCCAGGCGGAGCGGAACCGCATAGAGCTTGCGGAGCGGCTGCCCGCCGCCCTGGAGCGGGGGCACGAGGATGTGCTGCGGGAAGCCCAGGCGCAGGATGCGCGGGACAGAGCCGATCGGCTGCTGGCGGACGGACGGGCTGCCGTGGCGCGCGGCGAAGCCGAGGGCGCCCGGCAGGCCATCAACGACCTGGAGGTTCTGCGCGCGGAGCTGCGCCGGGAATACGTCCTGCGTATCGTTTCCCGCCCGGGCGAGCCCACCGGCGTCTGGCGGGTGCCGCAGCGCAATCCCTCCGGCCGCAACTACTACCTGATCGTGGAGCCGGTCGCCCCCGACGGGCGCATCCTCACCCTGCCGATCGTCAGCGAAGAGGATGGTCGCACCGTGACGGCGTCGAAATGGGGCATCCGCGTCAGCGAGGCCGTGGCCATGCAGGTGCAGCGGGACAAGAGCGACGACGGCATCGTGCAGCGCAATCGCCTGGGCGAGAAGCGCCGGGGCCAGCTCGACGTGAACTACCTCATGCCGGTCCTCGGCGGCGCGATCACACAATGGTAGGGCCATGATTTCGGGACGGCAGGCGCTCGCGCAGATCGAGCAGACCATCGAGAAGGCCCGGCAGCAGGAGGCGCAGTTCGGGCGCGCCTACGCCACCGCCACCGAGGAAGTCGGGCGCCTGCGCATCCAGCGCACCGAGGCCTTCCGCGAACTCGCGCGACTGAAGCTCGATGCGATCACGAAGGAGAAGGTCGTCCAGAATCTGGATGCCGCCGAACGCCAGGCCATCAGCATCCTCAACAGCCGTCAGGAAGCCCTGCGGCAACTGACCGAGCGCCGTCGCCAGGCGGAGGAGCGCGTGGGGCAGGCGGAGGCGGCGCGGCAGGCCAAGGCGGACGCGCTCGAAAGGGCCTTGGCCGACGTCGACGGGGTCCGCAAGGACGTCGAGGCCAAGATCAGCATCAACACCGAATGGCTCTCGGCCCGTGGGCTTGCCGATCAGCTCACCGGACAGGCGCAGCAGGCCGAGAAGAAGGCCGTTCAGGCGGAAACCGACCGGGACGAGAAGCGTCGTCCCTATGAGGAGGATCCCCTCTTCATGTACCTTTGGCGGCGAAAGTTCGGCACCGCCGAATACCGGGTCAATTCCTTCACCCGCTTCATGGACCGTCTGGTGGCGCGGGTGGTCGGCTATGACAAGGCGCGGGTCAATTACGTCCTCCTCAACGAGATCCCCGAGCGCCTGCGCGAGCATTCCCGCCGCCTCATCGGCGAGTTGCGGGAGGCCCGCGACAGGCTGACCTCCATCGAGCGCAAGGCGCTCGTGGAGGGCGGAGTCGAGGCCAAGGAAGCCGCCGCCGCGACGGCGCGCGATGCGATGGCGGAGGCCGACGGCAGGCTCGCCGAGGCCCGCGAAGCGCTCGCCTTGCTGGACCGCACCTACGATTCCTCCGTCCTGGAGGGCGATGCCCCCTATCGCGAGGCCGTGGAGGTTCTGGCTGCCGCCGACCAGCGTGAAAGCCTCAAGCAGCTCTACGAGGAAGCGCTGCGCACGCCGACGCCGCGCGATGAGGACCTTCTTCGACGCATCCAGGCGACGGACGACATGATCGACCGCGCGCTGCGGGACGCCGTCGCCGCTCACCAGAAGCTCAAGGACGTCGCCCAGCGGCGTGCGATGATCGAGCGGGAGTGGCAGGAGCTCCGGCACCAGGGCTACGACACGCCCTACGGCACCTTCGGCAACGAGGCCGCTCTCGGCAACGTGCTGGGCAGCGTGCTCACGGGCGCGCTCGGCGGCGCCATCCTGGGGCAGGTCCTGCGCGGCGGCTTCCACCATGGGCCGAGCCCATGGGATTCGGGCTTCGGCGGCGGGTTGCCCATTCCGCCCCTGGACGGGTTCGGCACCGGCGGGTCCTTTGGCGGCGGCGGCTTCGGGACAGGCGGATCGTTCTGATCGTCGTAAGCCGGAGCGTCGATGCGAGGAACCGGGAGCGGGCGATGTCGACCGCCCGCGGACTGAAGCTCATCGGGGCCGCGGCGCTAATCCGCCACCGCCAGCTGCGCCGCCACATCGGGCCTTCTGTCCAGCAAGGCGCGCCACCGCTCGGGACTCTCCGCGCCGAGCAGGCGCGCGCTCCTGAGGGCACTCGCGAGATTGCCGGTGCGCAGGCGGTCCTCGACATTCTCCACCATGCAGTCGAGGAAGATGCCGGTGAGCAGCCCCAGGCCGTGGTGATAGGCCGCCTCGGCGTCCGGGTTGCCCCGGACCAGCGGCCATTGCCGGGCATAGACGGTGCGGATGCTGTGCAGCATGCGCTCGCCGTCCCGCGACGAGCTCGCGCTGTAGCGACGGTAGCGGGTGACGGCCGGCGACTGATAGCAGCTGGCCTGAAAGCGGTGCGCTAGCCTGAGATAGAAGTCGAGGTCGTCGGCACCCCAGGGATCCCGAAACCCTCCGACCGCCTCCACGGCCTCTCGTCGGACCATGACCGACGAAGGCGGGATGATGTACCAGTCAAAGCGCAGAAGCGGCAGGTAGATATCCGCCTGCGGCGGCGGCGGTGGCACATGCCACGGCACCGGCTCGCCCTCGAACGTCATCTCTTCGCGGGGACCCACGGCAAACGCCGCCTCGGGATGCCGCTCCAAAGCCTGAAGCCCAGCCTCGAGAGCATGGGGAAGCAGGTGATCGTCCGCATCGAGGAAGACGAGATAGCGTCCGCGGCTCCGGGCGATGCCGGTATTGCGGGCAACCGCCGGCCCCGCATTGTCCTGATGCAGGATCGTGGCCCGAGAGTATGCGGCAGCCACCGGCGCGGCGGGCACCGGCGAGCCGTCGTCGACCAGGATCACCTCATGATCCCGGCAGGTCTGGACCGAGATCGTATCCAAGGTCTCGCGGAGCAATTCGGCCTGGGCCGATGTGCCCAGGTGGCAGGGCAGGATGATGGAGACGAGAGGCTGCTCATGTGCGCGGGACGACAGGGACACGGCGACACCTCCGACATTCTGCCCGATGGAAGGTGAGATAGGGCGAGAAAGGCGCAGACCAGAGCCGGTGCTGGTGCGGTGGAGCCCCAGCGTCTGGCCTTCACGTCATCCACTCACCAGGGGTGGCCGCCCAGCGCCGCCACGGTCCGGGGCAGAATGCTTCGAATAGCCCACGACGGAGCCGCTACATCAGTGCCGCGAATGCCGCGAATGCCGCGACAATCTCCAGCATTCTCCGTCAAAGCCGCCCGCTGGCAGGATTTCGTCAACCATACTGCGCCACGATCGAGGGATGCCGCGCTCGCTCACCCGCCTCGTCGCCGTCTTCTCCGTCGTCGCCTTCTGCTGCATCGCCGCGAGCGAAGACTCGTTTGCGCTCGATGGCGTGGCGAATGTCGACCCCGTTCATGACCGCATTGCACCCTCGCCGCGCTCGCCCGATGGAGGCTCGATCACCCGTCAGCCACGGGCAGCCGGCGAGACCCAAACGAGACCGGCGCTCACCCTGCGCGTTCCGGCCGCAACGCCTGTCGCCGCGATCTCGCAGGATCCGCGTCCGACGCTCGACGGCGACACCTTCATGAACACCATGCGGGCGGCCTCCCGCTACCGGGACATCGCGGAGGCTGGTGGCTGGCCGACCCTGCCCGAGGGCACCGTTCTGAAACGCGGCGACAAGGGTCCGGCCGTCGCGTCCCTGAGGACGCGCCTTGCGGCCGAGGGCGATCTTGACGCCGGGACGGCCGCAGCTGAGGTCTTCGACGGGGATGTGGCGGCCGCGGTCAAACGCTTCCAGGCGCGCCATGGCTTGAGCGAATCCGGCGCGGTGCGCGCCAAGACCCTGAAGGCGCTCAACGTGCCGGCCGCCGCGCGGCATCGACAGCTCGCGGCCTCGGCGCAGCGTCTCCTGCTCGTTGGCGGCAAGATCCCGCGCGGCGAGCGCTATGTGGTGGTGAACATTCCCTCGGCAGCCGTGGAGGCCGTCGAGAAGGGGCAGGTGGCGCGGCGTTACGTGGCTGTCGTCGGCAAGCCCGACCGCCCCTCGCCGGAGGTGGAAACCCGGATCAGCGCGGTCAATCTCAACCCGACCTGGACCGTCCCGGTCTCCTTGATCCGCAAGGACGTCATCCCGCACATGCGCCAGGACCCGGCTTATCTGTCCAAGATGAAGATCCGGGTGATCGACGGGAGGGGCCAGGAGGTGGACCCGTCCACGATCGACTGGTCCACGGAGAACGCGGTCAACTACACCCTGCGCCAGGATCCCGGCAGCGCGAACTCGCTCGGGCGGATCCGCATCGACATGCCGAACCGGCACGCGGTGTATCTCCACGACACGCCCAAGAAGCGGCTCTTCGCGGAGGATGCGCGCTTCCATTCCTCGGGCTGCGTGCGCGTCGCCGATGTGCTCTCCTTCGCCGAATGGCTCTTGCGCGATACGCCGGGCGCGAACGGCGCCTGGTCCGTGGCGGAACTCGGCACCCGGATCGCCAGCGAAGCCCGCCACGACATCCGGCTCGAACGTCCTGTCCCGGTGGCGTGGGTCTATCTCACGGGCTACGCGACCGCCGACGGGGTCGTGCATTTCCGGGACGACGTCTATGGCCTCGACGTGCCCAAGACCGAGCCGGACGCGGTGGCGCCCGACGTCACGGCGACATCCACCATCCCAAGCAAGCGCCCGGTTCGCTAACCCGGCATCATGCGCGGGCTCGTCACGCCGATGCCAGGGCGCGGCTCGGCCTGAAGGCGTCCATCAGCAGTTCGTAGGAGCGCAGGCGCGCCGAATGGTCGTGGATCGCCGACGCCACGATGAGCTCGTCCGCGCCGGTCTCAGCGACGAAGGCTCCGAGGCTGTCCCGGATCGTTGCGGGCGAGCCCACGAACGAGCAGGCGAGCATGCGGGAGGCATGAGCCTTCTCGACGGGAGACCAGTACGTCTCGATATCGTCGATGGGGGCCTTCAGGAGGCCGCGCGCGCCTCGGACCATGTCGGTGAAGCGCTGCTGGAGGGACGTGAAGAGCCGCCGTGCCTCCTGGTCGGTCGGCGCGGCGATCACGTTGACGCCCACCATCGCGTGGGGCTGGTCGAGCTGGCGGGAGGGCTGGAAATGCGACCGGTACACATCGAGAGCGCGCATCAGCGCATCCGGCGCGAAATGCGATGCAAAGGCGAAGGGCAGGCCGAGCATTCCCGCGAGCTGCGCCCCGAACAGGCTCGAACCGAGGATCCAGAGCGGCACCTCCAGACCCGTGCCGGGCACCGCCTGCACGGCCTGGCCGGGCTGGAGCGGGCCGAAATAGGCCTGAAGCTCCAGCACGTCCTGCGGAAAGGTGTCGGCGCTCGCCGGATCTCGCCGCAGGGCCCTCAAGGTCATCTGGTCGGTGCCGGGCGCGCGGCCGAGACCCAGATCGATGCGGCCGGGATAGAGGGTCTCCAGGGTGCCGAACTGCTCGGCCACCACGAGGGGCGCGTGGTTCGGCAGCATGATGCCGCCGGCGCCCACGCGAATGTTGCGCGTGCCCCCCGCCACGTAGCCGATCACCACGGCGGTCGCCGCGCTGGCGATGCCGGTCATGTTGTGGTGCTCGGCAAGCCAGAACCGGTTGTAGCCCAACCCTTCCGCATGCCGCGCGAGATCGAGGCTGTGGCGCAGGGCCTCAGCGGGCGTCGAGCCCTCCGAGACGGGAGCGAGGTCGAGGACGGAAAGTGGGATCACGGCATCACCTGTCATCTGATCGCGCCTGTTGTCCGATCACGGCCGCAACACCGCCCGGAGAGAAGGTTGGAGCTTCCTACCATTCCCAGGCGGGCTCCTCGTCCTGCCATTCCTCGTCGAACGGCTCGATAGGCTCCGGGGACGGCACCACGAGGGTGCGCGGTTCCCACGACAGGTCCGGCGACGCGGGCGACGGCCGCAGCCTCCGCTCCGGTGCCGTGGGAGCGGCCGCGGCGGACCGGGGCCGAGGTCTTGGAGCCTCGACCACGGAGGGCGGCTTCCGGTTTCCGGCCGTGGCCGGCGGAGCGGGCGACTTGCGGTCCCCTCCCCGCTCCTGCTCCAGGCGGTAATCCATCATCGCGTTCGCGCTCGTGGAGACGCGGCGGAAGAACTCGGCGGGCGCATCCTTGCCCGCGACGGCACCGCCCTCGGCGTCCCGGCGCTTGCCCATCCATACGCCGAGAACCCGGCTCTCGCTCCAGCCCACGAACCAGGCATCCGCGTTGCCGGTGGTGGTTCCGGTCTTCCCATAGGCTTTCCAGCGCGAGAGCGCCGCACGCCGACCCGTGCCGCTCTTGACCACCGCCTGCAGCACGGAGCGGGTGGGCTCGATGCATTTCTGGGGAATGACCCGGGCGCGGGTCTCGTCGAGAAAGGTCGCGCGCACCTCGCCGCGACCGTCCACCACCGCCAGCACCCCGCGCGGCTCGACCCGAAACCCGCCATTGGCGACGGACGCATAGGCCGCCGTCACATCCATGACGTTCGTCGAGAAGGGACCGAGCACGAAACCGGGATCGGGTGTCGCTCCCGGGTCGAGCCCGAGCCGCCGGCTCACCTCCGCCACCTTCCGGACACCGATCTCCCGGGCAAGGCGCACGGCCGCGGCGTTGCGGGATGCCGCAAAAGCCTCCGTCAGGGTCGTGGTGCCCCGGTAGCCCAGGGAGCCATTCGAGGGCCAGTTCTCGGTGAGGGGAAGATCGGTCACGCGGCTTGTGGGCGTGCGGCCCGCCTCGCAGGCGGCCACGAGGAGCGGCAGCTTGGCCGTCGAGCCCGGCTGCACCTGCGCCTTCACGGCGGTGTTGAACTGCCGCTTCGACCAATCCACCGCGCCGATCATCGCCTGGACCTGACCGTCCGCTGCCATCATCACGGCCCCGGCCTCGTATTCTTCGGGCACGGCGCCGGCCTGGACGAGCTCCGCGAGATGCCGTTCCGCGAGCCGCTGGAAGCGGGGCTCCAGCGTCACGAAGAACCGGACGGTCTCGCCCTCCTTCACCGTGGCGGAGGCCCAGTTCTGCACCACCCATTCCACGAAGGGCTGGGCCTGGATCCGGAACGGCGGCAGCATGCCCGGACGGACACCCGTCTGCTCGGCGCGCGTGCGCTCGGCTGCCTTGATGTGCCCCTGCTCCACCATGAGCCCGAGGACGAGCTTCGCCCGCTCGTGGGCGCGCTGCTTCGTCCCCTCCTTGAGCGGGTTGAGGCGGGCCGGCGCCTGGACCATGCCGGCGAGAAGCGCGGCCTCGTAGAGGTTGAGGTCCTTCGGCTCCTTGCGGAAATAATGGCGCGCCGCCCGGTAGAGGCCCACGATCTCGCGGCCGCCGAACTCGATCTGGTTCAGGTAGGCGGCCAGCACCTCGTCCTTGCTGGCCGCGCTGCTGAGCGCGCTCGCATGCCAGACCTCGGAGCCCTTGCGCTCCAGCTTGCTCAGGAGGTCGCGCCCCTGCAGATCGTGGAACACGAGGTTCTTCATGAGCTGCATGGGAATGGTGCTGCCGCCGCGGCTGAAGCCGCCGCGCAGGATCGCGGCGAGCGCGATGAGATCGACGCCCCCATGGTCCATGTAGCGCTTGTCCTCGACCGCGATGATCGCCTTCTTCATCGCCTCGGGAATTTCGTGGGGCTTGAGAACCACGGGACACCGGCAATAGGCGTCCCAGCCCGTGGCGGTTCGCGTCACCATCACCTGAGGCGTGGCCAGGAGCGAGCGCACCACCTTGGGGTCGAGGTCGAAGAACGACGGGCGCTCGTCTGCGCCGGCCGGGGAGGCCGACAGGGCGGCGGCCACAAGGATTGCGGCCGGGGCAGCACCCGGGAAGCGCGTCATCGTCTGTTCGGCTGCCTCCGTGGCCTCGGCGTCGAACACGGATCGACCGCCAGAACCGATGTGTGTTGAGGTCCGCCCTTCGACAAGAGCGCCGGCTCCGGCCAAGCTTCGATTGCAGCATCGAGGAGCAAGATTGAGCGGAGAAGGGCCAAGCTCGGAATGCCGGCCGATGCGGTGCGTTTAACGATGTCCGCGACCGCAGCTTGTATCACCTTATGGCCAAGCTGTAGGGTTCCGCCGCAACCTAGAACCAGGTGACCCATGGCCCGCATCGAAGCCAAGAATGGCTACGGTTACAATCTCTCGCTCCTCGACCTCAACGCCATCTACGAGGCCGACAATTATGTGGCCGATGGGAGCGTGTTCCAGGCCAGCTACTACGGCGGCTCATCCGACACGTTCCGGGGCTATGGCTTCACCTACAACTTCATCGGCGAGCCTACGGGCGGCGTGATCACCTCCTATCAGGCGATCCGCTTCGGCCGCGTGGCCTTTACCGTCACCGGCGTGGAGGTCTCCGTGCCCGCGATCGTGGCGGCCGCCCAAACGGCCTCGACCGGTGACGACTTCCAGCTCTTTCGCTCGACGCTCGAAGGCGCCGACGTGATGATCGGCAGCACGGGCAACGACACCATCCTGAGCTTCGGCGGCAACGACGACATCAGGGGTGGTGTGGGCAGCGACACCCTGGATGCGGGCGGCGGAGACGACAGGCTCACGGGCGGAGCCGGCAAGGACATCTTGTTCGGACGTGACGGGCGGGATGTCTTCGTGTTCGAGAAAACATCCGACACGCTCACCTTCGCCCGCGACACGATCCGCGACTTCCAACGCGGCCTCGACAAGATCGACCTGCGCAAGATCGATGCGGACCAGGACGGCACGGCCGGCAACCAGGCCTTCAAGTTCATCGGCTCCAAGGCGTTCACCGGGCGCGACGGCGAACTGCGCTTCTCGAAGGGCGTCCTCACCGGCGACGTCGACGGCGACATGGTGGCGGATTTCGCGATCCGCGTGGCGGGGCCGACGAAGCTTGCAGCCACCGATTTCGTGCTCTAGGCCATGGCGCCCTCCCGCTCGGGGCTTGAATAACCCCGGGCGGCGCCCCGGGTTAACCTCTCGTTAACCATACGGTGTGACCCTTCGGTCACATCGGGCCAGCCGCTCCCGTGCTACACGCCCCGCCTTTCAGTACGGAGGCCGTTTTGAACCCGCACCTCGACCACGACAGCGCCGGCCCGGCGGACCACCCCGATCCGACCGCCCCGCAACCGCCGATCGACACGGCAGAGCGCCCGCCGGTCGAAGCGTTCGATCCGCATTTCGCCAAGCGCCCGAGCGATCAGGGCACGGCCACGTCCACCTACGATCCGCATTTCGGGTGAGCGAGGGCCGCCGGACGATCCGGCAGCGCTCCTGTTGAGGGTGGACCTGCCGTTTCGGGCGGTTAGGATCGCCCGATGACACGCATCGACGAAGCCCTGGCGAATTCCCCTGACGACGTGGCGGCGCGCATTCTCGCCGCCCATGCGCAGGGTCGCCAGATCGCTCCCCTGACGGCCCGCCCCGAGGGGCTCGGCCTCGCCGATGCCTACCGGGTGGCGGCAGCCGTGCGCCGGGCCCGGGAAGCGCGGGGCGAGCGGGCGGTCGGCCGCAAGATCGGCTTCACGAACCGGACGATCTGGGACGAGTACAACGTCCATGCCCCGATCTGGGGCTATGTGTTCGACACGACCCTCCACCGCATCGCGGAGCTGGACGGCGCGTTCGACCTCTCCGGCATGGCGGAGCCGCGGATCGAACCGGAGATCGTGCTCGGCCTCGCCCGCGCGCCCGAGCCCGGCATGGACGAGCGGGCCCTCCTCGGCTGCATCGCATGGGTGGCGCACGGATTCGAGATCGTGCAATCCCTCTTTCCTGGGTGGCGGTTCGAGGCCGCCGACACGGTGGCGGCCTTCGGATTGCACGGCGCCCTTCTCCTTGGGCCGCAGCATGTCGTGACGGCCGAAAGTCACGACCGCCTCCTCACCGACCTCGCGGGCTTCGACATCAGGCTCCTCAAGGATGGGGCCGAGGCGGACCATGGCTTTGCGGCGCATGTGCTCGGGGGCGGGCCGCTGACGGCCCTGCGCCACCTCGTGGAGGTGCTGGCAGCGGACGCGGACAGCCCGCCCCTCGCCGCGGGCGAGATCGTCACGACCGGCACCCTGACGAAGGCGCTTCCGATCGCCCCGGGCGAGGCCTGGAGCACACGCCTCGACGGCCTGCCGGTGCCCGGGATCAGCGCCGCGTTTCGCTGACGGCCCATGGCACCGTCGGCGCGCCCCGCGCAGTCGCTCGCGGACCTGCCATTTGTTATAGGCTCCCCAGAGCCCTCTCGGCACGCGGGAGCCAATGGCCTACGATCTTGGCATCGATATTGGCACGTCGGCCGTCAAAGCGGTGCTCGTGGACGAGCGCCAGCATGTGGTGGCCGCAGCCGCGGCCCCGCTCGAGCTGGCGCGGCCCGAGCCGCTCTTCAGCGAGCAGGATCCCGAGGATTGGTGGCGTGCGGTGGGCGCGGTCGTGGGCGCCCTGCGGCGGGAGGCGGGGCCATGCTTTCCTGGGATCCGCAGCATCGGATTGTCAGGGCAAATGCACGGGGCCGTGCTGCTCGACGCCGAGGACCGTCCGCTCAGGCCTGCGATCCTGTGGAACGACGGCCGCTCCCACGCGGAGGCGGAGTGGCTGCACCGGCATCACCCGGATCTCGCACGGGTTGTGGGCGTCCTGCCGATGCCGGGATTCACGGCGCCGAAGCTGCTCTGGCTGGCCCGCCACGAACCTGCCACCGCCGCGGCGATCCGGACGGTTCTCCTGCCCAAGGACTACGTGCGCCTGAAGCTGACGGGCGAACGGGCCACCGACCTATCCGATGCGGCCGGCACCTGGTGGCTCGATCAGGCCCGGCGCCGGTGGTCGCCCGAGGCCCTCGCCGCGACTGGGCTCCAGCCGGCGCAGATGCCACGGCTCGTGGAGGGCACGGAGGTCTCGGGCCGGGTGCGATCGGCGCTCGCGGCGGAATGGGGCCTGCCCCCTGGAATCGCGGTGGCAGGCGGGGGCGGCGATGCGGCCGCCGGAGGGGTCGGCCTCGGTGCCGTGCATGAGGGCGACGCCTTCCTCTCGCTCGGCACATCGGGCCAGCTCTTCGTGACCGCATCGGCCTACAGGCCCGCTCCCGAGACCGGGGTGCATGCGTTCTGCCATGCCCTGCCGGGAACCTGGTTCCAGATGGCCGCCATGCTGAACGGCGCCAGCTGTCTGGCATGGGCGGCCCGGCTGCTGAACCGCGACATCCCGCAGCTGCTGGGCGATGTGGAAGCTCAATTCCAGAGACCGGCGGATCTCCTGTTCCTGCCCTATCTTTCGGGCGAGCGGACGCCCCACAACGACCCTCATGCGCGCGGGGTGTTCTTCGGCCTGTCCGCGCGGACAGACCGCGCAGCGATGGCGCAGGCGGTCCTGGAAGGGGTCGCGTTCAGCTTCGCGGATGCCAAGATCTGTCTGGAGGCGGCCGGTTCACGGATCGATGGCGCCGGCCTGATCGGCGGGGGAGCGCGAAGCCGTCTTTGGACGCGGATCCTGGCAAGCGTCCTCGATGTGCCGCTCACGCGCTTTGCGGGCGGCGAGACGGGACCGGCCTTCGGCGCCGCGCGGCTCGGGCGCATGGCCGCAACGGGCGAGAGCGTCGCCAGCGTCTGCACCCCGCCGCCGGTGCTCGACCGAGTCGAGCCGGAGCGATCCCTCGCCGAGGCTTATCGCCCGCGCGTCGCGGCGTTCCGGCGCCTTTACGGGGCGCTGCGAACCGAGTTCCGCGAGCCCTGCGCCTGATGCCCGGCAGGCGGCCTCGTTCCCGATATGTCGGCGGCGGGGCATCCACCGGGCATCGCAGCCCTTCCGACGCGAACTCGATCGATACGCGGCCTTGCGGGATTCTGCCCGAGGTCGCGCCCGATGAGCGCCTGCCCGAGCCGCGCGGCCTGTCGAGCGACCATTCGATCCGCACCTCGCCCGGTAAGCCGGCTCGCCCTAGGCCGATCATAGGTGGCAGGACGCTCCGACCGGCCGCGCCCCGCCATGGGACGACGGCCAGCCCGACCGGCGCCACCGGTACAACCCTATGAGCCTTGCCGGGCAAGGGTTACAGGCGCAAGATGCCGACTGCGACCGTGTGACGAAGCGTGTGAGATCGTGCCGTGACAGGCCCGGCGCCTCGCACTGGCGCAAGCGCCGGCTCAGCCGACCCGCGGACGTTCGGCTCCGGTCTCGATTCGTCCGCGCGGCGGCCAGCAGGCCGCCGAGAGCAAGGGAGGACATCATGCCCAAGTTCATGATCGAGCGTAATATCCCGGGCGCCAGCGCCCTGACGCCTGACCAGCTGCGTGACATCTCCGCGAAGTCGAATGCCGTCGTGGCCGGACTCGGCGAGCCCTATACGTGGCACACGAGCTTCGTGGCTGGCGACAAAATCTACTGCGTGCACGAGGCGGAGAGCGCCGAGGCGATCTATCGCCATGCGCAGGAGGGCGGCTTCCCGGCCGACAAGGTTGTTCCGATCAGCGAGGTGATCGGACCGGACACCGCAAATCGGGCCTCCACCTGAGAGCTTGACGGTTCTTACGACCCTATGACCGGGAGGGAAATCCGGCCTTCCTCCCGGCTCCGCTGCCGCGCCCATTCCAGGACACGGCCCGAAATCATGCGCTCCTCCCGGTCTGCATGCCGACGCGAGTCATGGACAGCGCCGCGGGCCTGGAGCTTGCGCGAGAGCCTTGGGATGGGCTTGGTCCCCGCGATCCATCGCTGAACGCCGCAATGGCAAAGCCTAGCCCGAGGCTCAGGCCACGCGCTCGCGCGGGCTTGTGGCAACTCCGGCGTCCCTGCCCGATTATCCTTGTTCGGGGCCCGCCCGCAGGAGCGTCCGAAAGGTGAGTGCATGACCGTCGTCCTTCCCCTGGAAAACACCTATGCGCGGCTGCCGGAGCGATTCTTCGCCCGCCTTCCGCCGACGCCGGTCGCGGCGCCGCAGCTGATCCGCCTGAACCGCGACCTTGCGGCCACGCTCGGCATCGACCCGGGCTGGCTGGCTGGCCCTGAGGGCATCGAGGTTCTGGCGGGACGGCGGGTGCCCTCGGGCGCCGAGCCTCTCGCCATGGCCTATGCGGGTCACCAGTTCGGGCAGTTCGTGCCCCAACTCGGGGATGGCCGCGCGCTGCTTCTGGGCGAGGTCGTGGACCGGGAGGGCACCCGCCGCGACGTGCAGCTCAAGGGTTCCGGGCCGACGCCCTTCTCCCGGCGCGGCGACGGGCGCGCCGCCCTCGGGCCGGTGCTGCGGGAATACATCGTGAGCGAGGCCATGGCCGCTCTCGGGGTTCCGACCACCCGCTCCCTCGCCGCGATCGCCACCGGCGAGACCGTCTTTCGAGAAACGCCCCTCCCCGGCGCGGTTCTCACGCGGATCGCGGCGAGCCACATCCGGGTCGGCACCTTCCAGTTCTTCGCCGCCCGCCAGGACGTGGAGGGCCTGAAGCTCCTTGCCGATTACGTGATCGCACGCCTCTATCCGGATGCGGCTGAGGACGAGGCGCCCTATCGCGCGCTCCTCGCGAACGTCGTCGACCGGCAGGCCCGTCTCATCGCGCAATGGCTGCTCGTGGGCTTCGTCCACGGGGTGATGAATACCGACAACATGTCGGTGGCCGGCGAGACCATCGATTACGGGCCCTGCGCGTTCCTGGACGCCTACGATCCTGCGGCGGTGTTCAGCTCCATCGACCAGCTCGGCCGCTATGCCTACGGCAACCAGCCCCGGATCGCCGTGTGGAACCTGACGCGTCTCGCCGAAACGCTGCTGCCGCTCCTCGCCGAAGACACGGACGCGGCGGTCGCCATCGCCGAGGAGGCCCTTGGGGCCTTCGCGCCCGCCTTCCAGGGCGCCTACCAGGAAGGTCTGTTCCGCAAGATCGGCCTGCTGCACCCCGAGGCCGGCGACGCGGCGCTGACCACGGATCTTCTCACCCTCATGGCCGAGAACCAGGCGGATTTCACGCTTACGTTCCGCGCCCTGAGCGAGGCGGCTCTCGGCCCTCAAGGGGACGAGGCCGTTCGCAACCTCTTCGTGAACCCGCAGGCCTATGACGGCTGGGCGGCGCGGTGGCGGCAGCGGCTCGCGGGGGAGCCGCAGGAGCCCGCCCGCCGGCGTGACGCCATGAGGGCGGTGAACCCGGCCTATATCCCCCGCAACCACCGGATCGAGCAGGCCATCGCGGCCGCCGTGGAGCGAGGCGATTTCGAGCCCTTCCACACGCTCGTAGCGGTGCTGGCGCGGCCCTACGACGACCAGCCGGAGAACGCGGCTTACGCTCAGCCGCCCGAGGACCATGAGAGGGTGCTGCGGACCTTCTGCGGCACGTGACGTCTCGCGACGGCCGGGGCGGCCGCGGCCGCTCCAAGACGAAGGCGCTACAGGAAGCCGTGCTCGCGCAGGGCGGCGATGGATTCCTTCGCGGTCCGATGGTGGATGAAGACGCCGCCCGCGCCCTCCCAGAGGCCACGGTACTTGTCGCGGTCGTCCACCAGCGCGTCGCCGGGCCGGCAATGTTCGCGCTTCAAGGCGGCGCTCGTGGTGATGACGGGGACATTCGGGAAATGCCGCGCCGCCCAACGCCGCTTCTGCGGCTCCGCCCAGGCGCCGCGCGGCAGGCCCGTCAGGATCACGGGCTCGCGCTCGCGTAACGCGTCGTAGAGCTCCATGGCATCCGGCATGAGGTCGAGGGAGGCGAAGAAGTCCGGCGCCCGGGCGAGTTCGGCCCAGAAGCGCTTGAGGCCGAAACGCGCCTCGAACGTGCCCGGCGGCATGCCGAAGACCCGCGCGGCGCCCCGGTCGAAATCGGCGAGGACGCCGTCGCAATCGAGATAGATCATCGGCATGGGGCCGCTCCGGTCGCCCCGCCTGGCGCCAAAGCACCTCTCCGCCGATCACGTGTCCCTGCCGCTTCGCCCCCGATCATCATATCCGCGTCTCCACATCCACCTGTCATGCCGTCAATGAACGACCCAGCGGGGAGCCGGTTGCCAAGAGACCGACCCTGGAGGCTGGGACGCGCGCCGGCGGCCCGGACCCGCGTGTCGCGAAAACGCCGAATCCCGATCCGGCGGGACCTGCCAGGGCGGTCAGTCCTCCCAAGCATCCTCCACGTTCGCCCCGGAGGGAGCTGCCGTTGACTCCGACGGCGTTCCTTTTAAGGAACGATCATCCGTTTGAGCGAATGGCGGGTCCGGTGGGCGATTCCTGGCGCAACGATCAACTTCCCCCCGAGGGCGAGACCCATCTCGACACCCGTCTCGTGCATGGGGGCATCCTGCGGTCCGCCTTCGGGGAGACCTCCGAGGCGCTCTACCTGACGCAGGGCTTCGTCTACGACACGGCGGAAAGCGCCGAGGCCCGCTTCCTCAACGAGGAGCCGGGCTTTTCCTACACGCGCTTCTCGAATCCGACGATCACCATGTTCGAGGACCGCATGGCGCTTCTCGAGGGCGCCGAGGCCGCCCGCGCCACCGCGACCGGCATGGCCGCCGTGACGGCCGCCATGATGGGCCAGGTGCAGGCCGGCGACCACGTGGTGGCGGCCCGGGCGCTCTTCGGCTCCTGCCGCTGGGTGGTGGAGGACCTTCTCCCCCGCTTCGGCGTGCCCTGCACCCTCGTGGACGGGCGCGACCTCGACGCCTGGCGGCGCGCCGTGCGCCCCGAGACCAAGGCCTTCCTGCTCGAGAGCCCCACGAATCCGGGGCTTGAGATCGTCGACATCGAGGCCGTGGCGGCCATCGCCCACGAGGCCGGCGCGACGCTCACGGTCGACAACGTCTTCGCCACGCCCCTGCACCAGAAGCCCCTCGCCCTCGGCGCCGATTGCGTCGTCTATTCGGCGACGAAGCATATCGACGGCCAGGGGCGGTGCCTTGGCGGCGTGATCCTCGGATCCACGGCCTTCATCGAGGAGAAGGTGCAGCTCTTCTTGCGCATGACGGGCCCGACGCTCTCGCCCTTCAATGCCTGGGTGCTGCTGAAGGGGCTGGAGACCTTGCCGCTCCGCGTGGAGCGGCAGGCCGCGACGGCCGGGCGCATCGCCGATGCGCTCCACGGCCATCCCAAGCTCGAGCGCGTCGTCTATCCGGGCCGCGCGGACCACCCCCAGGCGGCGCTCATCCGCCGCCAGATGCTCGGGCCTTCCACGATGCTGGCCCTCGACGTGAGGGACGGGAAGGCAGGCGCCTTCCGCTTCCTCAACAGTCTCAAGCTCGTCACGATCTCGAACAATCTCGGGGATGCGAAAAGCCTCGTCACCCACCCGGCCACCACCACGCACCAGCGCTTCGCGCCGGAGCTGAGAGGCGAGATGGGGATCACGGACGGGCTCGTGCGCTTCTCCACCGGCCTCGAACATCCGGACGACCTTATCCGCGACCTGCTGCAGGCCCTCGATCGGGTGTAGGATCGCGCCTCGGCCAAACGCCGCCCTGGCCGGGCATAGGCCGGGCCGAACGCATCAGGCGCTTGCGGCCGCCATGGTCTCCGACATTGCGGAATCCTGGACAAGGCGCCGGAGCGCCGGGCGCATGCGCCGTGCCTCCCGCCGGACATCCGCGAGCGACGCCGCCATGCGATCCGCATCCGCGACGCGGCAGGCGTCCTCGAGGGTGCCGCATGCCTTCGACAGGGCGAGGAAGCCGAGCTGCCCGGCCGAAGCGACGAGGCGGTGCGCCTCCGCAGCGATCTCATCCGAAGGCATCGGCTCGGCAACGATACGCGTCAGACGCCGGTCGAGATCCGCGGCGTATTCATGCAGGAGATGCGGAGGCATCTGTTCGAGGAGGGTGCGGGCCAGAGCCTCGTCGTCCCCATCCGGCGCGCCGTCGTCCGGCCGCGCGGATGTGGCGGCCTTGAGAGCCTGGAGCAGGGCGGCTCGGCTGATGGGCTTTGTCAGGTGCCCGCTCATGCCCGCCTCGCAGCACCGGGCGATGTGCTCCGGCAGGGCGTTCGCGGTGAGCGCGATGATCGGCGTTCCGGCGGAGGGATGAGGCAGGGCGCGGATCGCGCGGGTGGCCTCGTAGCCGTCCATCACGGGCATCTGGATGTCCATGAGGATCACGTCGTAGACGCCCGTCTGCGCCTTCTGCACGGCCTCGGCCCCGTTCGCCGCCTCGTCGATGGTGTGGCCGCCGCGGGCGAGCAGGCTCACCACGAGTTCGCGGTTCATGGGCACGTCGTCGGTCACGAGAATGCGCATGGGCGCCACCGTGACGCTGGGCGCCTCCGTGGTTTCCTCCAGCGCCGGCGCGGCGGCTGCGGGCAACGGCAATTCGAACCAGAAGGTGGAGCCGCGTCCGGCCGCGCTGTCGACCCGGATGGTGCCGCCCATGCCTTCGACGAGCCCCTTGCAGATGGCAAGCCCGAGCCCCGTGCCGCCATAGCGGCGGGTGGTGCTGGCCTCCACCTGCGAGAACCGTTGGAACAGCAGGCTCTGCTTCTCGGGCGGGATGCCGATGCCCGTATCCTCGATCTCGAAGCGCAGGGTTTCGCCTGCCGATCCCGGCAGAACCCGCAGGGCCACGCTGCCGCTTGCGGTGAATTTCAGGGCGTTGCCCAGGAGATTGACCAGCACCTGCCGCAGGCGGGCCGGGTCGCCGGTCACGAAAGCCGGTACCTGCGGCCCGATGGTCACATGAAGACCAAGGCCCTTCGCGGCGGCGGTCGGCGCGAACAGCGCCCGCGTGCTCCTTGCAAGATCGGCGAGCGAGAACGGCACCGCCTCGAATTCGACGCGCCCCTCCTCGATCTTCGACACGTCCAGGATCTCGTTCACGATGTCGAGGAGATTGCGCCCCGCATCGCGGACATTGGTCGCGTGGCGGCGCTCCTCGGGCCCAAGGCGGCCTTCGAGCAGGAGGTTCGCAAAACCGATGATGCTGTTGAGCGGCGTGCGCAGCTCGTGGCTCATGCTTGCAAGGAAATCGGATTTCGCCTGGCTCGCGGCATCCGCGACGGCTTTTGCCCGCAGGGCCTCCGCCTCGGCGCGCCGCCGCTCGTCCAGGCGCTCGATGAGCGCCGAGAGCGAGGAGGAGAGCTTGCGCACCTCCTCGTAGCCCCGCACTTCGGGAAGACGCGACCCCTCGGGCCCGATGCGCAGCCGATCAGCGGCGTTCGCGAGGGAGCCGAGCGGCCGGGCGATCCGGGACGCCGCGATCCAGCCTGCGCCCGCGAAGACGAGCGCAAAGATGATGCTCGCCCCGAAGATCTCCCGGCTCAGCCGGACCGCCGGAGCGAGGGCAATCGCGGAGGGCTGGCGCACCAGCACGGTCCAGCCGAGCCCCTCGAAATCCTTGAAGCCCCGCGTTCTTTCCTGGCCGGACACGTAGGACAATCCGTCCGGCCAGGTCTGGCCCTTCCCGTCCGGCGCCTTGGCGAGCCCCGGCGGCAGCTTCTGCCGCAGGTACTCGCGGGGCCCGAGGATCACCGTGCCGTCCTGCGCCAGGATGAACACGTCGAGCCCCTGCCGACGTCCGCGCAGCGGTCCCATCAGGGTCTGCTCGAGCTCGCTCGCCCAGGACCAGTGGAGATGGGCCGCCACCACACCGACGAGGCGGCCCTCATCCGTGCGGATGGGGGCCGCGAGATCGACGAAGCGCATGGGATCGTTCGGGTCGCTGCCGAGCAGCTTGGCGAGGAGCACCGCATCGTGCACGTCGGCCACGAAGGGACGCTTGGCGCCCTCCTGGAAATACTCGCGCTTCGACACGTCCGCGCCCTCGACGAGCCCGTTGCTCGTGGCGAGGATCTGCCCCTGCGGGCTCACGAACATGACGATCGCGTAGGCCGGATAGGTGTCGTGGAGGCGCTGCAGCACGGCCCGGCGCGCGCCGAGCGAGGTGTCCGGATCGCGCATGGTGTCGAGGGTCGCCGCGATCTGCACGTCGCGCAGGCGGTCGAACAGGCCGCGGTCGAGACCGTCGCGCAGCTGCTCTGCGACGCTCGTCAGATCCTGTCCGATCTGCTGCTCGGCCCGGCGCGTGACCACATGGGAGGCCAGGAGCCCGCCGGCGAGAGTCAGGCCGAGCGCGATCCCGCCGAACGTGACGGCCATCAACTTGCGCAGCTGCATCTCAGGGCCGCCCGCGCGGGGTGTCGCGTCCGGTCCGCACGATACGGGCGGACCGGAGGAAGACGCCGATCCGTCCCGGATCCGTCGCGGTGTGCGCCGCTGCTCGATTGGATTGCATCATGACACTTGCCTGCGCTCAAGGCGCGAACCTTGCCGATCACCGTGCCTTTCACGGGCATCGACACCTAAGCACAGACCTTGGATGCAAAAACTTTAACGCATTGGCGGCGCGCTCATAGGAGTTAAGGCGAAGGCCCTGGCGGCTGCCGGACCTGCGGCCGTCGTCCCGTCACCGCCGCGCGCGGGCGAGGCCCTTCGTTCCTATGAGGAGCAGAATGCCGGCCGTAAGGGCGAGCCCGAGGGCCGTGCTGGTCTGGCGTGCCGAGTGGGGCAGGTTCTTGGCATCCCGCCAGCCACCGCTGACCCCTCGTCCCGTCGGAACCGTGCGCAGCAGCGCCCCTTCCGTGCGCGGCGCCCGCTCGGCGCGCCGCAAGCCGCGCCGGACGAAAGCCCCCATGAGATGCTCCGTCGGCCCCGGCGCGACCGCATAGGCGACCTGCGCGGCGCGGGCCGGCCAGCCCACCGCCACCTCGTCCCGGGGCCAGCGCACCAGCGAAACGAAGGTCTCGGCCACGTCCTCGGGGGCGTAGATCAGCGGGCCGGGATTGATCTGTCGTCCGGAGACGTTGGCGCCGTGATCGAGGCCCGGCGTGTCGATGATCGCCGGAAAGACACCGCAGACATGGATGTCCGGGTGATCCCCGAGTTCCTGGCGCAGGCTCGCCGCAAAGCCGCGCAGGCCGAACTTCGAGGCCGTATAGGCGGAGGCGAAGGGCGTCGGCGCCCAGCCGGCGAGGGAGATATTGTTGATGAGGATGCCGCGCCCCCGGCGCAGGAAGAGGGGCAGCACCGCATAGGCTCCGTGCATGGACCCGAGGAGGTTCACCTCGATGGTGCGCCGGTGGAGCTCGATATCCGCGTTCTGGTAGGGCCCGAACACCCCCGTGCCCGCATTGTTGATCCACACGTCGATGGAGCCGAAGGCGCGCTCCGCCGCCTGAGCGAGATCGCGCATGGCGCCCGCATCCGTCACATCCGTCGGCACCGCGATCGCATGGACGCCCAGCGACTGGCATTCGCGGGCGACCTCCTGCAGGAGATCCGCCCGGCGCGCCGCGAGGGCGACGTTGGCGCCGCGCTTGGCGAAGGCGACGGCGGCCGCCCGGCCGATGCCGCTCGACGCTCCGGTGATGACGACGGACCGCCCCTCAAGATCGCGCTTCATGGCCTTCCTCCGCTCCAGGGTGCGGGCCCATTCCCGGGAGCCGCATCCCGTCGTCAACCCGGCCCAGCGGGATGGGTTCATCCCGGATGGTCACGAGCCTGAGAGGAGCGCGTCCGTTGCCTTGCTCGGGCCGCAGCAACGCCGGGCCGATTGCGGCCGATGCTACGCCACGTCGCGGCTTTGCGAGGAACCGGGCCCCGGGCGCATCGTTTGTCAGCCGTTGTCTGTCGCAGGAGACTCCCATGACCACCGATGCCCGCTCGCTCTACGCCATAGCGTTGCGCAACACCCATGCCATGGAGGCGCAAGGTCTCCGGCAGATGGAGATCCAGGTCTCGCGCCTCGAGCGGTATCCCCAATACGAGGCGCTCCTGCGCCGCCACATCGAGACGACGCGCCAGCAGCTCAACCGCCTGGAACAGGCCCTGGAAGGCGAGGGCGAGAGCATCTCGGCCCTGAAGGAAGTCGTGACCAACGTGGCCGGTTCGATCGGGGCCACCGTGCACAGCCTCTTCAAAGACGAGACGCTGAAGAACCTCTATGCGGGCTATGCCTACCAGTACGAGCAGATCGGCGCCTATCGCTCGCTCATCACGATCGCGGAGATGGCCGGCGCGACCCAGCACGTTTCGCATTTCCGCCAGTCGCTCCAGGAAGAGGAGCAGGCGGCCCAGCAGGTGGCCGACATCATCGAGCCCGTCACGCGCACCTATGTGGAGCTGACGGTGCAGGGCGAGAAGGCGGACCGTTGAGCCTTGGAGAGATGCGGGCCCGCGGCTCGGCCCCGGCCCGCATCCCTTCCCGACGCCGATGACGGCTTCGTTGCGCTCCCAAGGCGGCTCCTACCTTCCCTATGCGGACGACGTGGAGACGATTCCGCCGGACGAGGAGCAGGTGATCGCCGATACGGTGGCGTCGCTCTCGCGCGTGGGCCGCATTCTCGCCGAGCGCTACAGTCACGCGGTTCGCCCGTCCCACGCCAAGAGCCATGGCGTTCTCAAGGGCACGCTCGCCGTTCTCGACGGGCTGCCCGAACCCCTAGCCCAGGGTCTCTTCGCCGCGCCGCGAAGCTATCCGCTCGTCGCGCGGATCTCCACGGAGCCCGGCGAGCTCATGGCCGACCGGATTCACACGCCGCGCGGCTTCGCGCTCAAGGTGATCGGCGTCGAGGGTCCCATGCTGGAGGGCCATGCGGGCGAGGTCACGCAGGATATCCTCCTGAGTTCGGGGCGGCGCTTCGCGGTTGCGGATCTGCGAGGTTTCCTGCGCATCCAGCGCTTTCTCGAAACCATCATCCACCAACCGGAGGGCATGAAGCGGGCCGGCACGGCGCTCGGCTTTGCGGCAAACGGTCTGCTGCACGGCTTTGGCGCCGACAGCGCGCTGCTGGACTTCTTCGGTCACCCGCACACCCATCCCCTGGGCGAGCCCTATTTCAGCCATGCGCCCCTGCGCTACGGGGCCTATGTGGCGAAGCTCGGGCTGTTTCCCGTCTCGGACGCGCTCGCCCGGCTGGAAGGATGCCTCGTGGATCCGGCGGCGAGCGAGACCGCCCTGCTCGATGCCATGAGCGCCTTCTTTGCGGAGCACGAGGCTGTGTACGAACTGCGTGCCCAGTTGCGCACGGACGCGGCTGACATGCCCATCGAGGACGCCTCCGTGGAATGGCCCGACGATGCGAGCCCCTTCCGGACGGTGGCCAGGGTGACGTTCCCCCCTCAGGATCCCGCCAGCCCCGCGCGGCGCGCCTTCGCGGACGACCGCCTGTCCTTCACGCCGGCCCACAGCCTGGCGGCTCATCGGCCCCTCGGCTCCCTCATGCGCGGGCGCATGAAGGCCTATGGTGCCATCGCCCGGCTGCGCGCGGATCTCAACGGCACCACGCGGGTCGAGCCCCGGCAGGTGGACGTCATCCCGGATTGAGCCGCCGACGCAGAGCTTGGCCGACCTTGCCAAGAGCGCGCGCGGCGACACAATCACACGGCCATGATCCGCCCCCGCTCCCGCCAGACCGCCGAAGCGGTTGCCGCCCATTACGACGAACTCGATCCGTATTACCGGGAGATCTGGGGCCGCCACGTTCATCACGGCCTGTGGACCACCGGGACGGAGACGCCGGAGGAGGCCACGGAGGCCCTGGTGAATCGGGTGGCGGCGGCGCTCGATATCCGCCCCGGTCAGAGCCTGTGCGATATCGGCTGCGGCTATGGGGCCACCGCTCAGCACCTCGCAACGCGCCATGACGTTTCGGTCACCGGTCTGACGCTCTCGCCCATCCAGGCGGAGCGCGCCTCGGAGCTCGCGGCCGACGATTCGCGCCTGTCGTTTCTGTGCCGCGACTGGCTCCACAACGGCCTCGCCGATCAGAGCTTCGATGGCGCCTATGCGATCGAAAGTTCGGAGCACATGGAGGACAAGGCGGGCTTCTTTCGCGAGGCGTTCCGCGTGCTGCGCCCAGGTTCGCGCCTCGTCGTCTGCGCCTGGCTTGCCCGGGACGACGCGGGCGCGCGTGAGACCGCATGGCTGCTCGAACCCATCTGCCGCGAGGGACGCATGCCCGGCATGGGCACGGCCGGAGAGTACGAGGATCTGGCGGCGTCCGCCGGTTTCGCGGGCCTCGACCACCAGGACGTTTCGCGGCAGGTGAGCCGCACCTGGACGATCTGCGCGAAGCGCCTCGCGCGTCGCCTCGTGACGGATGCGCCGACCCGCCGCTTCCTGCTCGACGGCAACGCCCGCAACCGGGTCTTCGCCCTGACGCTGCTGCGCCTCATCATGGCCTACCGGACGGGCGCGATGCGCTACGGGATCTTCACGTTCCGGCGGCCGTGAGGCACGCACGAGGCGGCGCCCGTCCTCGTGAGACGGGCGCCATCCTGATCACGCGGCCTGATCGACAGGCTCTGCGCCGTTCATGGCGCGCAGATACACGTCGAGAAGCGTCTCGTGCTCCTCGCGCTCCTCCTGATCCTGCTTCCGGAGCTTGATGATCTCCTTCAGGATCTTCACGTCGAAGCCTTCGCCCTTCGCCTCGGAGAAGACCTCCTTCTTCTGCTCGGTCAGCTCCGCGATCTCCTGATCGAGCTGCTCCACACGCTCCACGAAGGAGCGCACGCGAGTGCCCGCGATCCCAATTCCATCCGACATGGTTGCCTCCTGGGTTTTCAGGAGGCTGTCGTCCCACATGGTTGCCTCCTGGTTGATTGGAGGCGCGAAGCTCCACCACCGAGGTCAACGCGGGGTTAACGCTGCCCGCACGGGCGCATCAGGGGACGCGGCGCTTCTCCTCCTCGGTGTGCTGATCGCCATGGCCCGCAACGCCCACCATGTGGCGATAGGAGAGTTCGGCGCCGGCCCAGCCGGTTACGCCAAGCACGGCCGCGGTGCCGGCCGAGAGGGCAAGCTCCGTGCCGCTCGGCGGATCGGCCGGGTTGCGTTTGGCGCGCAGGGCGAGATTCGCGGCCGCAAGGCCGAGCGCGAGCGGGTTGCCGTAGGCGTGGAGCTTGCCGACCGATTTTTCGCGCGCGCGGCGAATCGTGAAGTAATCGATGGCGCCGACCGCGCCGGCGACGAGCCCCGTCACGATGCCGGCGCCGAGCATCCAGCGCGAGGTGCGTGACCAGAACGGATCCCGCGTCTGGCGCGCGGCCACGTCCGTGGCGAGGGCCACGGTGAGGAAGGTGATCGGAAACGGGATCAGCATCGGATGGATGGGATGTCCGACGATCGCCGCGGTGCTCGGAAGCCCGCGCACGGGGTGCTCGCGGCTTCCCTGCTCCGGGCTGAGATACGCCGCGTAATCCGACAGGGAGGAGGCGCCGCCCGGTTCATGGTCCGACATCGGCGGCTGTTGAGGGGGCACGGATGGCCGCTCGGATCCGACCTGCTGCATGGGGGCGCTCCTCTGGTTGATCAGGAGGCAAACCCCGCAGGAGCCGTTCGGTTTGGCCTGCGAGCGGCGGCGGAAGGCCGCAGTATGGAACGGTATTTCAGACAGCTTCCAGGCGCGACAGGCCGAGATCGAGTTCTCGCAGGCACTGGAAGATGACGCCTTCCGTGAGCAGGTCCTGGCTGGCGTCGAGGACCCTCAGGTTGGTGAGCGCGCGAAGCTCGGGGATGCTCGCCCGGGCGAGCGCCTCGTCGAAGGCCGCCTCGACGAATGTCCAGGCGCGGGTGCCCGGGCCGCAGATCACCACATGATCGGGCTCGAGGGTCTGGATGAGGATGCCGACCGCATCGCCCAACACCTCGCCCGCGCCCTGCAGCAGATCGAGGAGCGCCCGGTCGCCGTCCCGTGCGCGCTCCAGCAGCGCGGTCATGGCGTCCTCGGTCGGCATGAGGCTGTCGGGCGCGGGCTGCTGTCCCATGAGCTGCGCATCGCGGTAGAGCGCGTAATCGGCCAGGAACGCCTCGATGCAGCCGCGTCCGCCGCAGCGGCATTGCGGCCCGCCGCGCCGGATCCGCACATGGCCGAATTCCGACCCGCCCGAGCGGGCGCCGCGATAGAGCTCGCCGTCGATGAGAAGGCCCATGCCGACGCCGTCGCCGATCATCAAGGTGGCGGTGCGCCCCGTGCGCAGCTCCGGATGGCGGCGGGCGATGGCGAGGGCCATGGCGCTGGCGTCGTTCTCGACCACCACGGGAAGGCCCAGCCGCTCCGCGAGCCCCCGGGAGATCGGGATGTCGCGTGCGGCGAAGACGGGGCTCCAGGTGATGATCCCTTCCTTCGAGTCCACATAGCCTTGAGCGGCGACGCCCACGGCCCGGATCGTGAGGTCGCGGCCGGCTTCCGTCGCGAAAGCCATGATGGTGGCGGCAATCTCGTCGAGGAAAAGATCCGGCGCCAGGTCCTGGAGCGGGCGTTCGAGGCTGCGTGTCGCCCGGGTCCGTCCGGAGCTGTCGACGAGGCGCAGCTCCACCCGGTTGTACCCGACCCATACCCCGATGACGGCTCCAAGATCGGCCGCGAAATAGAGGCGCTGCTTGGGGCGCCCGCGAGCCCCCGCCACCTCGCTGGTGTCGTCGAGAACGAGGATGCCCTCGGTGAGAAGGCTCGACGTGAGTTCGGAGATCGTGGCCGGGCTCAGGCCCAGCTCCTGACCAAGCTCCACCCGAGCCAGGGGGCCCTGGCGCCGCAGGGCGTCGAGGAGCCGCCGGCGGGCAAGCTCCTTCGGGGCGGTGGGATGGGCCGGAAAGGTCAGCATCGATGATATAATTTGATCTGCAAATATTATCGGCGCCAGCCGCAGCATATGTCCAGCGGAAATCCACAATCCGGCGGTTCCCACCCTGACGTATGTTCGATGGCCAAAAAAATCCCTTTGACAAAGATCGGGAAGTGGTTTCCGCTGAGGAGAGCTGGATGCGCCGTCAAAGAGCAGCATCAGCCAGGAATCGCACTTGGAGGAGATGCCCCATGGCCCTATCGAAAGTTGCCCTGACGAGTCTTGCCGCCCTCATCCTGTCCGCCGGTCTCGCCCAGGCCCAGGGCAAAGGCCCCGTGGTCGGCGTCAGCTGGTCGAACTTCCAGGAGGAGCGCTGGAAGACCGATGAAGCCGCCATCAAGGCGGCGGTCGAGAAGGCGGGCGGCACCTATGTGTCGGCGGACGCCCAGTCCTCCCCGGCCAAGCAACTCACGGACGTGGAGAGCCTCATCGCCCGCGGCGCCAAGGCGCTGATCGTGCTGGCCCAGGACGCGGAGGCGATCCGCCCGGCCATCGAGAAGGCGGTGAACGAGGGCATCCCGGTGGTCGGCTACGACCGCCTCATCGAGATTCCGCAGGCCTTCTACCTCACCTTCGACAACGTCGAGGTCGGGCGCCTGCAGGCCCGCGAGGTCTTCAAGGCGAAGCCCGAGGGCAACTACGTGTTCATCAAGGGCTCGGGCTCCGACCCGAACGCCAACTTCCTGTTCCAGGGAGCCATGGAAGTGCTGAAGCCGGCCATCGATTCCGGCAAGATCAAGAATGTCGGCGAGGCCTTCACGGATGGCTGGCTGCCCGCGAACGCGCAGCGCAACATGGAGCAGTTCCTCACCAAGAATAACAACAAGGTCGACGCGGTCGTGGCGGCGAACGACGGCACCGCGGGTGGCGCCATCGCGGCGCTCGCGGCGCAGGGTCTTGCCGGCTCCGTGCCGGTGTCCGGACAGGACGCCGACAAGGCGGCCCTCAACCGGGTGGCGGCCGGCACGCAGACCGTATCCGTGTTCAAGGACGCCCGTGAGCTCGGCCGCAACGCGGCGGAGATCGCCGTGGCGCTCGCCGGCGGCAAGAAGCTGAACGAGATCCCCGGCGCCCAGACCTGGAACCAGGGTCCCAAGAAGCAGAACATGACCGCCGTGTTCCTGAAGCCGGTCGCGGTCACCAAGGACAACCTGAACGTGGTGATCGACGCGGGCTGGGTGACCAAGGACGTGGTCTGCCAGGGCGTGCCGAAGGGCAAGACGAAGGCTTGCGACTAAGCCTGACGCCGAGCGGGTCCCGGGCCTTCCCGGGATCCGCCGCGCGGCTGGCCTTCACGCCTTCGAAAAAGCCCTGACGCGGACAGCGCCGCGGCAGGGCGATGCCAATGGATCGCCCCATGACAGCCACCACCGCCCCGACCCCGGCAAGCTCGTTCGGCACGCTCACCTCGAAGCTCGAGATCGACGTGCGGCTCATCGGCATGCTCGCCGCCCTCGCCGTGATCTGGATCGGCTTCGACCTCCTCTCCGGCGGCGTCTTCCTCACCCCCCGGAACCTCTGGAACCTGTCGGTCCAGACCGCGTCGGTCGCCGTCATGGCCACGGGCATGGTGCTGATCATCGTGACCCGCAACATCGACCTTTCGGTCGGTGCCATCCTCGGCTTCGTGGGTATGATCGTGGGTGTGGTGCAGGCAAGGCTCCTGCCCGGCCTCCTCGGTTTCGAGCATTGGCTGACCGCGCCGCTCGCCGTGCTCGCCGCTCTCGTGACGGGCGGCCTCATCGGCCTCTTCCACGGCTGGCTCATCGCCTATCTCGCCATCCCCTCCTTCATCGTCACCCTGGGCGGTCTGCTGGTCTGGCGCGGGGCCGCCTGGTGGGTCACCACGGGCCAGACCGTCGCGCCCATGGACGGCCGCTTCAAGGTGCTCGGCGGCGGCATCGAAGGCGCCGTCGGGGCCACGGCCACCTGGGTCATCGCGGCCATCGCCTGCGGGCTCATCGTCGTGGCCCTCGGCCTTGCACGCCGCCGCCGCGTTCGCTTCGGCTTTCCGGTTCGGGCCGGGTGGGCGGATGCGGTGATCGCGGCCATCGCCTGCGGCGCGGTGCTCGGCGCCGCCGCCATCGCCAATGCCTATCCGGTTCCGGTCGGCGCCGCGCGCCGTCTCGCGGAAGCGCAGGGAATCGCCTGGCCCGATGGCGGGCTCTTCATCCCGCACGGGATCGCGGTGCCGGTTCTGATAGCGGTCGCGGTCGGCCTCTTCATGACCTTCCTCGCCACCCGCCTGCGCTTCGGGCGCTACGTGTTCGCGATCGGCGGCAACCCGGAGGCCGCCGAGCTCTCGGGCATCCCGACCCGCTGGGTGCTCATGAAGGTGTTCGGCCTCATGGGCGTGCTGTGCGGCATCTCCGCCTGCATCTCGACCGCCCGCCTCAACGCCGCCACGAACGCCGCCGGCACCCTGGACGAACTCTACGTGATCGCGGCCGCGGTGATCGGCGGCACCTCGCTGGCGGGCGGCGTCGGCACCATCGCGGGCGCCATGCTCGGCGCTCTGGTCATGCAATCCCTTCAGTCCGGCATGGTCCTGCTCGGGGTCGATACGCCCCTGCAGAACATCGTCGTCGGCGCGGTGCTCGTGGTGGCCGTCTGGCTCGACGGGCTCTACCGGCGGCGCATTCGGTAAGGAGGCGCGCATGGCTGTCTCACCTGCAACCGCAGCCCCGTCCCGCGAGGAGCGCATCATGGCGCATGAAACCGGCACGCCGCTCGTGGAGATGCGCAACATCTCCATCAGCTTCGGCGGCATCAAGGCGGTGGACGACGTGACCGTCGACCTGCGTCCCGGCGAGGTCGTGGGCCTCCTCGGCCATAACGGAGCCGGCAAGTCGACGCTGATCAAGATCCTGTCGGGCGCCTACCGGCCGGATGCGGGCGAGATCTACGTGAACGGCACGCGGGCCGACATCGCCTCGCCCCGGGACGCCAAGGCGCAGGGCATCGAGACGATCTACCAGACGCTCGCGCTCGCGGACAATATCGACGCCGCCGGCAACATCTTCCTTGGCCGCGAGATGATGACCCCCTACGGCACCCTCGACGATGCCTCCATGGAAGCAGAGACCCGCAAGGTGATGGCGCGCCTCAACCCGCATTTCCGGCGCTTCAAGGAGCCTGTGAAAGCCCTCTCGGGCGGGCAACGCCAATCGGTCGCCATCGCGCGGGCGATCTATTTCAATGCGCGCGTGCTCATCATGGACGAGCCGACCGCGGCGCTCGGGCCCGCGGAGACGAAACAGGTGGCGGACCTCGTGCTGCAGCTGAAGAAGGAGGGCATCGGCATCTTCCTCATCAGCCACGACATCCACGACGTGTTCGACCTCGCCGACCGGGTGAGCGTGATGAAGAACGGCCGTCTCGTGGGCTCCGCGAAGGTGTCGGACGTCACCCAGGACGAGGTGCTCGGCATGATCATCCTAGGCAAATGCCCGCCGGGCGCGATCCCGGGTCCCGGCGCGAGCTGATCGCTGCGCCGGGCAGGCGCCCGCCTACTAGGCCGCCTTCACGTTTCTCAAGAAGGTATCGACTTCGCGACCAAGGCTGTTGGAGTGCCGGGCGAGCTCCTGGGCGGCGGCCAGCACCTGGGAGGCGGCAGCCCCCGTCTCGCCCGCGCCCTGGCGCACCTCGCCAATGCTCCCGGTCACCGCCTCGGTGCCCTGCGCGGCCTGC
>JAESGO010000095.1_pt1 | contig 43459 bp, 42 predicted proteins | sample 9269701 | NCBI WGS metagenome assembly JAESGO01 (sample SAMN15720690, study PRJNA650881) | algae metagenome | isolation source: Hormoscilla sp. CMT-3BRIN-NPC48 and co-occurring heterotrophs from... | place: USA: Clark Mountains Wilderness, California | collected 2010-04-18 | reverse complement strand
ATCACAGTTTGATACTTTTTTCTCTATAGAGAGCTTGTTGTCAATAAGCTGACAGTTTTTTGATAAGGGCTGAACCCTGATGTGCAAAGCACATCAGGCTTTGGGGGCGCTTGTCGCCCCCTGAAGAATAAAAGATTTTAAAAAAGCTGACGGCTGTAGGCGCTCTGCGCCGTGGCGTAGCTATCATCTGAGTGCTGACCGCTATAAGTAACTGGGTGGAAATCAACAAGAGACATAAGGCTGGTCATAGGTAATAGGCTTACCACATCGCAACGCGATCGCTCAGGAGAGTCGAAGGTAATTGATAATTGTTAATTGATAACTAACGGATAGGTAGACCAAGTGAACGCAAAAGTTGCCTGATACGCAGCAGAAAAATTGTTTCCCTGATTTTAGGATCTAGCGGCGCAACTGGTGGGCTTTGCAGTTGAGCTTGTAACTGGGCATACTCAGCAGCACTAAGTAGTTTACCGTCTATAGGCGATCGCGCCTCTGTAATAATTTCTGTGCGCAACACTTCTTCGGGTACATCTTCCTTTGGTGGTAAACCCCAGGCTTTCTGGACTGTTAGAAGAATTAAATTTATACATAGACTTGTAATTAAACTAATATTGATTAGTTGTATGCGATTCATAGTTTAATTAGTAGCTCTTTTCCACCAATTTGACTTTTTTCATGTTTTGCAATATTCAAATGCTCAAACTAATAACTGATAAAAAGCATACTGACTCAGTATTTGCATAAATAACTGAGTCAGGGCTTTAATGGTTTAAACTGTGCTATCTGATGTTGCCGCACAGATTCTCAATTCATCTAAGCGTTTTTACTAAGGGGAGGGGGAGGCGCTAGGAGAGCTACCAGGGGATGCTCCGCCGCCAGCATCGCCACCGCCACCGCAAGCTGATAATGTTGTAGCCAAACCTACAGTTAAGGTTAGCCCCAAAAGTAAACTCATCAATTTCTTGTTCATAACACTCCTCGTTTAATAAATCGCGGTTAAACGCATTTTCTGCTAGGTTATCCTAATTTTGTAGTTTTACCACAAATAACCGCATTCCATTATATCTCCCTAGACGTATGCAGCTTTTATTAGTTTGTCAGGGCTATAGGATTTGTTCCGAAAGATTTAGTTAGATGGCGAATAATTAATCAGCTAACAAGTATTTTTTATGCAGTGATTAGATTTCCAACCGCGATCGCATGGCATACTGAGCTAGTATCTAGCAACTTCATTAATCACCTAAACACTTAAAATCCTCAGCAAAAATACTACTTTGTGTAGAAGACAATCATAACCGTGATAGGATGGGGTAAATTTAATATCATTGCCTAATTTTATCTATGTGTCATATCTATATAACTAAATTACCGTAAATAATTGTTGGAATGTTTGGTCAAGAATATGTACGTTACTCCTCAATCCTTGAACGCTGCTCGCAACCGTAAAAATCAAAAAAATACTGTTTCCTCACAGAATAGCGAAAGAAAAACCAGGTTACAGCCACAGGTTGTTGCTATCCCGTCTAAAAATCGCAGCCGACGCTTAGAAAACTTGCCTTATTCGCAAGCTTATCCAAAGTGGTTACGAACGTTAATCATGATGCAGCGTAGCTCGGACATAATGATGTTCTCTCTAGTTACTGCAATGCTGACAATTTATGGTTTGACAGTTTATACCCAGCAGTTGTGGACAAAGGAATATCGAAAACTAGACCACTTGCAACGGCAAGAGCGACAGATGACAGCAGCAAATGAAGTTCTCAAAAATCAGCTAGCTCAACAAGCTGAAAACCCAGCAACAGGTTTGATTCCACCAGATCCTGCTAAGACAATTTTCCTTCCAGCTGCACCCCAACGCCATTTTCAGCAACAACCCTCAACAGCTAAGGCTGTAGTTTCTCCTCCAAAGCCACCACTTGGTTACTAATTTGTTAGCTATTAGCAAATAGCATCTAGTAAGAGCAGATTGGGTTAAATTTTGTTAGACTCACCAATCGAGCTAGAAAGATGTTTAATTGCTAATGGCTTATTGATGATTACTTATAAATAAAATTCTTAATTATTTGTGGAGCTTGATTATGGCCTCCTCTGAAGGCTGGAAGCGTAACCGACGTAAATCGGGCAGCAAGATTGAAGAATTACGTGAAGATCCTCATTCTACGAGAGGGTCTATAAAATCAGTTTTATTGCTTTCCCCTGTCAGATTATTACTGGTTTGGGCGGTGTTAATATTGACCACTCTAGGATTGGGAATAAATTTATACAGACTGCAAATTGTTAGCTCGCCTGTGCTATTGAAAAAGGCACGGCAGCAGCAGATGGTGTCACTGCGTCCGTTCGTTCCTCGACGCTCAGTTGTCGATCGCAATGGCAACTTTTTAGCAACAGACCAGCCTAGTTATACACTGTATGCTCATCCAAAGCTATTCAAGGTTTCTAAACAGGAAGTTGCTAATCAGTTATCTAAAATTATTAATGTCCCTGAAGATGAACTCTTGAAAAAGTTTAATCAAAAAAACAGTGGCATTCGGATCGCTCAGTCACTCAGAGAAGATTTAGCAAATCATATTTCTAGACTTAATAATGATGGATTAGAGCTAATTGGGCAATACTCACGGTTGTATCCACAGCAGGAGTTAGCAGCCGATGTTGTGGGGTACGTCGATAGTAGCCACCGTGGACAAGCTGGAGTGGAATATAGTCAATTTAAATTACTAGAACGTGCTGTTCACACAGTTCGCATCAGTCGCTCTGGTAACGGAGAAATGATGCCTGACTATATGCCAGAAGGATTTTTACATTATGATGATTTACAGCTAAAACTAACTATTGACAATCGCCTACAAAGGGCGGCTCGCTTGGCTCTCAAGGAAAAAATTAAGAAGTTTAATGCCAAGCGTGGTGCTGTGCTAGTGATGAATGCTCAGGATGGTTCCCTACTGGCGATGGTGTCAGAGCCAACTTACAACCCGAATGAGTACTCTAAGTTTGATATGGGATTGTTTAAAAACTGGGCGCTGGCTGATTTATATGAGCCTGGTTCAACATTTAAACCAATAAATGTAGCGATCGCACTAGAAGCAGGTGCTATTACACCTGATACTACATTTAATGACTCAGGTCATATTACCGTAGCTGGCTGGCCGATCAAAAATGCTCAGAGTAAATCTTATGGGTTACTGAATATTACTCAAATTTTGCAATATTCCAGCAACATTGGCATGGTGCAAATGATGCAAAAGTTAAACCCAGAAGTTTACTATAGCTGGCTGGAAAAGTTAGGACTAGGAAATAAGGTTGGTATTGACCTGCCGTTTGAATCACAAGGGCAGATGAAAAGCAAGCAGCAGTTTATGTCTTCCCCAATTGAACCCGCAACTACATCCTTTGGGCAAGGCTTTTCTCTAACACCAATTCAACTGGTAACTTTGCACGCTTCTTTGGCTAATGGCGGTAAAATCGTTACACCTCATGTTGTCCGAGGGCTATTTGATTCTCAAGGTCAAATGTACTGGCAACCAAACCTACCAGCACCGCGACCTGTTTTCTCTCCTCAGACGAGCGATACAGTGTTAGAAATGATGGAAAAGGTTGTGAGCAATGGAACTGGAAAACCAGCACAAATCCCTGGATATCGGATTGGTGGTAAAACAGGAACTGCTCAAAAAGCTAGTGCTTCTGGGGGATATGATAGCAGTGCTAAAATTACCAGCTTCGTAGGTATTTTGCCAGTAGACGCTTCAAAACGCTATGTAGTTTTAGCTGTAGTTGATAATCCTCAAGGTAATGTTTTTGGTTCAACTGTAGCCGCTCCCATTGTTAAATCAGTGATGGAAGCGATTATTAGCATTGAAGGGATACCGCCGAGTCAACAACAGCAAACAATGCCAGGTCAAACAGAGCAAATAATGCCAAGTCAAACACAAATACCACAGGACTGACACATTTGAAGATTAATCAACCGGACATCATCTAAGTTGATGTCTGCATAATTTTTCTGATTTGCGCCCATAGCTGTGCATTGCTATGGGCAGGTTCTTTGCAAGATAAACCTTGGCAAACTAAACCTGTTACATCAGATGGTAAGTTGGTTGCTAGGTTAACAATTCCAGTAGGTAAGTATTCAGAAACTAAAGAAGTAATTTGTTCTGGAGTAGTGCGAATTAAGGTATGGTGACGATACCAGTCTAAAGCTGTAAATAAACTTGGACAAGCTTGCTGCGATCGCAACATTACACTACTAAAAGCCAGCAATGCTTGCTCTGCACGGTCGAGGTATTGCAAATCTTCTGTAAGTAATGCTAAACGGATTAAAACTGCGATCGCTATTCCATTAGCTGATGGTGTGGCATTATCCATATAGCTACGTTCGCGCACAATCAGTTCACCACTAGCGTCACTAGCGGTGTTATAGTATCCTCCTAGTTCGATACTCCACAAAAATTCGTCAAATTCTTCCTGTACTTTAATTGCTTGTTCTAGCCAGAAAGAATGATTATTCAAGGATGAATTATTACTTTGATTTGCTATTTCTGCTGTTTGGCTAAAAGATGCCTGATGCAAATCTAATAAAGCTTTAATAAACAAAGCATAGTCTTCTGACTGAGCTAAGACAGCAGCTTGACCATTATAGTTGAGTCTATGAAAGCGCCCATTAACCCATTGATTGTTCAGAATAAATTCTGCTGCTTTAGTTGCTAATTCCCAATATTGTTGCTGTTTAAAAACACTATAAGCACGAGCAAGACCAGAAATCATTAAGCTATTCCAAGCCACAATCATTTTAGTATCGGTGACAGGCGGAATGCGACCTTGCCAATTTAGGGTTTTAGCTTCTTCGTTATTACGTGCTGGGGAAAATGTTTCTATATTATTTGGTTCAGCACCATAACGAACAGCAAACAGTTTATTTAATGCAGCTTCTAATGTATCGGATAACTTACCAGGATGCCTTCTTTGCAAGACGTTTTTTCCTTCAAAGTTACCTGATGGTGTAACAGTAAACTGTTCTTTCAGTTCTGCTAATTCCTCATTAGTTAGTAACGGTTCTAATTCGCTATATTCCCAAACATAAAACGCACCTTCTTCTGGTTCTGACCATTTCTGCGCTTCTTCTTGGTTAGGGGGAGTAAAACTATCAGCGTCTTGGGCTGCATAAAAATAACCTTCAGGTGCAGTCATTTCTCGCTGAAGCCAGTTTACTGTACCTGCGATCGCTCTTTCAAATGCAGGTTCTCTCACACCTGTACTCGATAAATTTGCTAGATACTCGACAATTTGACCATTATCGTAGAGCATCTTTTCAAAGTGAGGTACTGTCCAAGTCGGGTCAACAGTATACCGATGAAAACCACCTGCAACATGATCGTAAATCCCACCTAATGCTAAATCCAAACCTCTTTGAAGGCAGATTTGTTTGCCATCATATTTGGATTCAAAATTAAATCTTGCACCCCGCAAAGCCAACTCAGCATGAGGAATCATTGGAAAACAGGGACTATCAACATCAGGAGTTAGCACACCTGTATTTTTTTCGATACCTTGTTGCAATAACTCATCGCTTTGTAGAGATACGTTAGCATCAGTTGATAATATAGAGCCTTGCTGAAGATAACCTAGTAATTCTTCTTTGAGCGATCGCACCTTCGCTGTTTCTGTGTTGTAGAATCGGTGGATTGCTTGCAATATCTGTAAAAATCCAGGTCTTCCGTAACGTGCGTCTATCGGAAAGTAAGTACCACCATAAAAAGGTATTAAATCATCAGGTGAAAGAAAAACATTTAGAGGCCAACCGCCTTGACCTGTAATCATCTGCAAAGTTTGCATATAAATGCTGTCTAGGTCTGGGCGTTCTTCCCGATCCACCTTAATCGGGATAAAATTGGCGTTCATATAATCTGTGATCGCACTATCGGAAAACGCCTCGCCTTCCATCACCGTACACCAATGGCAGCTAGAGTAGCCGATTGAAAGAAAAATCGGCTTATTCTCTCGTCTGGCAACTTCTAACGCTTCATCGCACCAAGACCACCAATCTATCGGATTTTCTGCGTGTTTCCGCAAGTACAGGCTTTGGGATTCGGCAAGGCGATTAGTCATGGCTGCTGATTACTAGAACTCAGTATGATTACGGATATCTAGCAGTCTAGCGCGAGGTTATGTGCGATCGGCGCAAAGAGTTTTAGAGCCTGCTTAGGCAGGCTTTGTCTGTTTAACCCTAGCCTGAAGGCTGCGGGAAAAAAAGGGATTATAAATGCAGATTTGCTCTTAACTAGAAACTAAACGTAGTTCTAACTGTGCCAATCACAATATCCTCATTGAGGTTATTGTGGTCGGGAGCAGTCAGCCAGATAATCCCAGGTGTAACTGCAATATTATCGGTTAGTTGATACTGGTAAAAACCTTCAATATGCAATGAAGTATCTGGATCTTTACTTAGTCCTAATGTAGATATCGGGCCACTAACACGAGTAAGTTTAGGCTCCATCCCTACAATTATGCCTGCAAAGCTGCCCTCCTTACCCAAATCAGGAAAGCCCAGAGTAACTGCATAATTCCAAATACCTAAATCTCCTCCCAATGACGCGCTTTGTTCAGCAGAAGGTAGAGTGCGCGTGGTAGTGTAGCCAGCCCAACCACCTAAGATAAACTTAGGGCTGAGTTGTAGTGATGCCTGTATACCATAGGCATTACTAGAGGTTGCTAAACTCGATCCTTCTGGAATTGAGTCTAGAAAACTCTGATTTAAGCGTAAACCCTCTGGATTATCCGATAAAGCAGAGCGCAGATTAGCACGATTACTACCAGCAGTGAGATCGTTATTGTAAGCATTCAGGTAAGTTAAGCCCACAGTTAAATTTTCTCTTGGCTTGATAGTTAACTGTCCTATCGCCCCGTATGGCCCATTAAACAAACCCCCGCCTGGTGTGGAGTTAGCTGGATCAGTTGCTAAATACCCTAAGCTTAATTCCAGATTATCGTTAAATACGTGCCGCACGGCTAAACCAGCACCGCTAGTTAAGTAATAAATTGGGTTACGAGTACCAAAGTTAGAAAGTGCGCCGCGATCGCCATCACCATCAAAGCCAGGGTTGACTGTATCGGTAAAGTCATCAGCCGCGCCAGCATTAGCCTCAAGAATGACAGTTGTTTTCTCACCGACAGGGAAACTATACAGCAAAGCATCAAGCGCAGCAGTAGTATCATTTCCAGTGCTGAAAGTTCCCGCTGTAAATCTGAGATCACCTTCAGGAGTAAGTGTAGAAGTGCCTGACAAGGCATCTAAGTTAGCTATCTGAAATCTTGTTCTAAGTAAATCTTTACCCGTAAAGCTAGTATCAAAGTCTAAACGAGTCCGAGTTCCTAATACAGGTACTTGGTCTATTTTTTCCCCTAAAGCATTTTCTCCTGCTGCTACACCTGCAAGCCCAAAGATAACTGTTCCATTAAGCTTAGTTGTAGTTGAAAACTGGCGCTGTTCTATAAATGCAGTACGAGCTTCTATGCTATTTAATCGTGTCCCTAATGTTGTCAGTTCTGTTCTAAACTCTTGAGTTAGCCGTTGTACCACCTGAAGGTCATTGTTGCTAATCCCATTTGTATTTGTGCCAGGGCGAGCAATCAAGCTTTCTATCTGTTGAAAACAAGCATTCAAACCAGCAGCAAATTCATAGCGCGACAGTGCGCGGCTACCACGGTAAGTACCATCAGGGTATCTCTGCAAACATTTGTATCTTTCTGCAAGATTCCTGAGAGCTTCATAAGCCCAGTCTGTCGGTCGGACATCGCTTAACTCGGAAACATTTGTTACGGGAACTGTAGGAGCATCAGCATTGTCAGGAAGATTTTGTGACAATAGCTCCGTAGAAGCTTTAAGATTACGTTGCTCTGCAACGGTTGCTGGATTGTTAGCTGTCGGTGGAGAAGTAATTTCAACAGTTGGTATCGCAGGTGTTTTCTCTTCTATATTGTTAACGGTTGGTGGCTCAACAGTATTAAGTGCGATTCTCCTTGGGAGACGCTTCGCGATCGCAGTTGTTGGTTGTTGTGAAGTTTGAAGCTCTCGTGTTGTTGTATACGGCATTTCAGCCGCATTAACAAAGCTATCCGCAGGAATCGTACTAGCTGCTGAAACAACCAGAAACATTCCCAAACTAGCTGGACTGCCTAGCAGGGAATTCCACAAAATTTTAGACACAATCATTTTCCTCACACCAATATCAGCTTATTTAGAATTTACTCGCTGGTTCTAGCAAGAATGAGATCCATTCTTAATAAGCTATGCTAAATTACTCAATATTTGAATAATTTGTCAACTATTTTCTGAATTCACTCTTGCAGAAGTTAAATACAAACAAAAACCCTGCATCCTTTCTGGCGCAGAAACTACAGGTAGTTTTAGATTAAAAGTTTTTAGAACAAAGCTTGCAGAAGTTGGGCAATTCATCTTACTTACTTGAGTCATAGTATGAATTGCCAGACTATTGTCAAAAGCGATCGCTTATACGGGTTAATTTCAGCTTCTTACCTTGCTTACCTGCAAACGCCATTAGACCAAGCACGCTGAGGCCAAGCAATGCCGATGGTTCAGGAACGGTTTGTTGTGCGGTGAAGCTAGCGGCGTAAGAAATACCAGGATTAGTCGCCGTAGGGTTACTATAGTTGGCTTCTATGACTTGCAGGCCACCCTGCCCGATGGGAATGTCGAACGTGCCGTCTTGATTTAGGTTTACCGTTTGTCCCAGATATTCCACTAGAGCATCGTTAACTACGTTGCCTTGAAATAAAACCTGAATTGGCAGGGTTTCTCCTGCCGCTACCTCCAAAGGATTTTGCAGGGGCATAATCTCAAGTGGAAGGCCGAACGACTGCTGTACGGGTGCAGACCAGTCATAAAGAGCCTTGGTGTACTTGACAAAATTGGTGACATTGACATAATTAAGTGCCTGTGCCTCCTGTTGGGTAATGTTTTCAAAGCTACCATCACTTAAGTTTTCGAGCCAGAAACCATTGTCAAAGAAGGCGGTCAGCGCTGCAATCTCTCCCTGTGGGACAACAGATATACCATTTTGCGGGTTAATGTTAATTTGAGCAGGGACAACCTGTTTGTTCGTATCGTAGGCTGTGGCTTCCCGGAATTTTGCCACATCAATTGGTTCGGGGCCAATCTCTGGATGACCGAACAATAGATCGTATTCTGCGTTGTTTTTGTCAAAGTCAAACCAAACGACGTGAGCCAAAGCAGGTTGACTTAGCATCACAGGCAGCATGGCAATAGCCAGAAGCGTCTCTGTTAAACGTTTTGTAACCATTTTGTTTCTCAATGGTAGATAGCTGTTTTGATCTGCGTGCTACTTGAAAAAAGTAGTATTGCAGGGATTCATGGAACGTCAATGTTTTTTTTGTTCCGACAAACTCCATTAGAGACTGTCCCTGGGATTTAAAGCAATGCCCAGAGAGGGCATTTTCTTTAGCGAGATTTAAACAAAGTTCAAGCCCGAACAATGCTTAAAATAGCGATTGTGTAATACAAATACGTCACTATTCTCCTAAAGCCAAGCAACAAAACGAATTAAATTATTTAAATATAAACAAAAAACCTGCATCCTCTCTGAAGAAAGAATTACAGGTTTTTTCAGATAAAAAACTTGCTGTATATTTTTAATTAAGTTTTATATTTAGTTATTCTCATCTAGGTGTTCTGCAACAGACATATAAAGCTGGAAGACATGATCATCTTGCAAGCGATAAAAAACTTTACGCCCTTGTTTTCTATAGCCCACCAGTCGCATAGCTTTCAAACACCGCATTTGGTGGGAAACAGCCGACTCGCTCATCTCCAGCATCGCAGCTAAGTCGCAAACACAAAGCTCCTTTACCGCCAACACCGAAACTATCCGCAGACGATTAGCATCTCCTAACAAACTAAAAAACTCTGCCATGCGTTGAGATTTTTCTACGCTCAGAATCTGCTCTTTAAGATGTTGGCACTCATCAAGGTCAATCGGATGTGGCGGATGACAATTAAGATTCTCTGCTTTTTGAAGCGAATGGGTTACAAATTTATCAGATGAAAGTTTAGCCGACATTTAATTTCTAAACTTGACAGTACTAACCTAATACAATTTCCACAAGTTCACTCAATCAAGCAAACAACCCTGCCCAAAACGACGGCATGAGGGCAGGGCTTGTAGTTTTAGGTGCATCCACAGCCACTATGACCGCAGCCTTGCCCATCGGCATGACCATTAGCACAGGGTTGGCTACAGTAGTACTTTTCATCCTTTTCAATTGCTTCACCAATGTTAACAACGCACAAGCAGGAATCGCAGGCGCATTTCATTGAGGTTACGGTTGTCATAACTTTTTCCTAATCAGTTCTGTTTATTATCATAACATCTGAACATATATTCATGTATTTTCTGTAAAATTTTTTATAATCGTCTCACCGTAACCGTTGTGAGGGGTGTGAGTGAGAATATTTAGCTAACTGGCAAAAAAAGCTTGCCAATAGCAGTTAAATTTGTTAAGTTAGTTAAGGATAAAAAACACCAGCCCGGATAGCTCAGTTGGTAGAGCAGAGGACTGAAAATCCTCGTGTCGGCAGTTCAATTCTGCCTCCAGGCATTAAAATAATATCTTAAACCCCCCATTCCATAACGGTTTTGGGGGTTTTGAGTCTAAGTGCTAGGACTTTGGTTATTGGGGTAATTTACCCCAATTTAAATATCTTTGACTATGAAGCGCGATCGCAACTATAAATAAACTCGATCGCACACGCTAACTAAAATGAGGTTACCCATTATCTTCGTCGGGGAAAAAGCTTAGACGTATAAACACTTTGCCCGATTTCCATCCACCTCCAGACGATCTAAGAACACGGCAGGGAGCGCCGTCTCTAAACCAATCGGATGTTCTATTACCTGTCTGAGCCTCTATGAAATCAAGAATTTCAGAAACTTATACCGTTGGATCGCTGACAGGACTAAGCCCTCGCTCCATTGAAAGCACATCCTCATCCGCTAAGTGAATTTCAGTCATTAAATAATATCCAAGTAACTGACAACATTATTCCGCCTTAGCAATGGCTGGCGAGTTAAGAAATGCGATCGCACAATTAAAATGCAATGCTCATAGCCAAGCGTATTGAGTTACCTTTTTCCCTATGTAGCTGTTTTTTTGATGTGTTGAATCAGCTAGAACGAAAAATTGAAATTTTTTGTAAAAAAAGTATTTGTAAGTTGTTAATGATTAATTAATAGGTATAACTTTTAATAAAATATGGTGACAGTCGTTGTAGTTCTCAATACCATCATTTCCTTAATTTGCTTGTATGTAGCTTTACAAATACGCAAATTACGATCGCGGCTAGCGAAAATAGCAGATACCTTAACTAAAGCTGAACGCAATACCCATAAAGTACTCAGCAGTGGCCCAAAAACAATTTCTAAGGGTCAAAGAAGTTTCCACAAGCTTAACGAACGCTATCAACGGCTTGAGCCGCAAATTAAAAAAGTGCAACAAGTCTTGGCTATATTGAGTCTACTACAGAGATTATCCCAAACAAGGTTGAGCGATCGCAAATCTAAAATTCGCAACAAAATGCCTTAATTCGTCCTGGTGTAAGACTTAGAGTAACTGTAATGAGCAATGTTTGGGGTGGTTTTGTGGCTGGTGTCTAATAAAATTGGAGTTAAAGATAGAGACCAGAAGATGTCAAAAACAAGTCCTGGATCATTTATTAGCGGCGTGTTGCTGGGAACCGCCCTCGGAGCGATAACTGGTTTATTAGTTGCTCCGCGTACAGGTAGAGAAACGCGGCAACTTTTGAAAAAATCTGCTGATGCCCTACCAGAGTTAGCAGAGGATGTATCTACGAGTGTCCAAATACAAGCAGATCGACTCTCGGAATCGGCACTGCGAAAATGGGATCAAACTCTTAGCCGCTTACAGGAAGCGATCGCCGCAGGAGTTGATGCTACGAAGCAAGAGCGCCAAACACTTAAGCATACTAAACCTGAAGTACCTGCTGAGTCACGTCCATCGGTTTCTGATTATAAGCTGTAGGCTCGACACTGGTGATTGATCCTCTATTTTGGCTAGGACTGTCCATCTTGCTAGTTGCAGTTAGCTTAACTGCTGTTTTAGTAACAGCGTTGCCAGCTTTGCAAGAATTAGCTCGTGCTGCCCGCAGTGCGGAAAAGTTATTTGATACTCTCAGGCGAGAACTCCCGCCTACCTTAGAGTCTATTCGCTTGACTGGCATAGAAATTACAGAGTTGACTGATGAGGTGAATGAGGGTGTCAAAAGTGCAACTCAAGTAGTTAAACAAGTGGATCAAAGTGTGAGTGGTGCTAAAAAGCAGGCTCAAAACTTACAAACAACTACTCGCAGTGTAATTACTGGTGTCAAAGCCGCTTGGAGAGCTTTGAAACGTCCCAATACAGGGCGTAAGTCTGATCGTCTACCGCAGTCGCAAAAAAATACTTTCGATCTACGCAGGGGCGGAACAACACTACCAGATACCCAGGCTGCTCAACGAAGCGATCGCGCTGAAACTAACAGCGCATTTAACCGTAAAGCTTTTAGCTCAGATCCCAATGATGTCTCACCTTACTTAAGAAATCATGAAGATTTGCAACCACTAGACTCAGAAGATTATTTAGTACACCCCACTACCCAAGACGAGGCAGACGAAGAAACAATACCTTAACTAAACTGTTGCCATAGTGTCAGGACTTACGCATTTTAATGGTGTAAATCCTGGCAGGACTTACGCAAAACATAGCTCCTGCACTTGTTTCGTACCTCAAATGTGCCTACAAAGTTTAGGTATTGTTCCAGTGGGACGAGAGTAAATACTTTGCTACAACGGAATATTAGATTAAAGTAAAGAAGTGTAAATAAATTAATACTTTTTTATTTCTTGAGCTATATCAAGGCATCAATTCACCGTCCACGCAATAACTTTTGATAAAACGTCACAATGCAGCATCGTGTTACGCAACGAATTTTGGTATCATTACTAGCGGTTTTTCTAGCATTCTCAGCTTGGGCGATCGCCCCCGTCGCGTATGCTTATGAAAATGCAGACTTACTGCCAGATACTCAGACACCCATAATTGACTTAGCCAAGTCGTTAACAGCTATTCAGGAAGAAGCACTTGCCAAAGATTTAGAAGACTTTGAAGCTGCTACAGGCTGGAAGCTAAGAGTTTTAACTCAATTTGATCGCACACCAGGTCGAGCAGTCAAAAATTTTTGGGGTCTGGATGACAAAAGTATTTTGCTAGTCGCAGACTCACGTGGCGGCAATATTCTCAACTTTAATGTTGGCGATGCTGTATACCAACTCATGCCGCGTACTTTCTGGATTGAGTTGCAAACACGCTTCGGCAATTTGTACTTTGTGCGAGAACATGGTGAAGACCAAGCAATCATTGAATCTTTAGAATCAATCAAAACCTGCTTGCGTCGCGGTGGTTGTAACGTTGTACCTGGTTTGCCACGAGAACAGTGGATTCTTACTCTGATTAGTTCAATTCTCGGTGGAGTTATCTGTGGATTTGCTGGTCAACCACGTAAACAAGGACAAATCTTTGCATGGCAGTGGGCGCTAATTTTCTCACCGCTTTGGGGAATTCTGTTTATTTCCTTTGGCATTGCGCCAGTTATTACTAGAACAACAGAATGGTTGCCTCTGTTTCGTAACGTCAGTGGTTTCCTCATCGGTGCATTAGTCGCTTACCTGTCGCCCATGCTAGCTCGATCTTCGAGTTCCGAAACTTAAGCTAAAACTGAGGAGTCAGAAAGTTTTTGTTTCTGAGCAAAATTAATCTACCCCAAACCCCAAGCTTCATAGCTATGGGGTAAATCCTGTATTGTGTATGCTAATAGCTTATAAATTTATTCCTATGGAATGGCACGTCACTGATGCCCAAAGTTTATCAATTATTGACCGAGAAATTGGCAATCACAGCTTTTCACCCGCAGAATACGAAATTTTACGTCGGGTAATTTATGCAACCGCCGATTTTGAATATAAATCGTTAATTCGTTTTTCTGAACGTGCCTTGCACGCGGGGGCAGCAGCTTTGGCAGCCCGTAGCACAATTGTGGTAGATGTGCCAATGGTGCAAGTTGGGATTACACCAAATATTCAAAATACTTTTTCTAATCCCGTCTATTGTAGTATGGAAGCTTGGACTCGACCCCAAAAAGACAAAACGCGGGCGGCTTGGGGAATTGAAACCCTAGCTAAACGCTATCCAGAAGCAATTTATGTTGTGGGTCAGGCACAAACTGCTTTAACTACTATTGTCGAGTTAATTGAAGCGGATCAAATTAGACCTGCCCTAGTGATTGGAACGCCTTCAGGATTTGTAGAGGTGGATGTTGCTAAGGCAAGATTGAAAGATTCGATGATTGCCCACATTACTATTGATGGTCGTAAGGGGAGTGCGGTGGCAGCAGCAGCTATTGTTAACGGACTGGTTGACTTAGCTTGGGAAGCTTATGGTCAAAAAACTAATATTGTTGGTTGAAAATTCAAAACTGTATTAAACTATTGCACATTTGGCTTGGATATTCAGAACTTAGGAGCTTCTACGCCTAGATTTAGAAGAACGTTTTCTAGGATAATCGGAGTCATCTCCGTATTCTAGCTGGCGACTAACATCTGCAAAGGCATCTTTTCTTAAGAAAGGATAATCGCTTACCCAAAGGTTTTGACTGGGAATGTAGATGTCAGATACTTTATTAATGCTGCTGAGATCGGGACGATTGGACATTACGACCATTTCAGCCATTTGACCAGGTGCGATCGCTTTATGAGTACGTTTTAGTGGTACTTGTAATTGTGTAGTAAATCCAGTTTCATCACCTACTTCTATATTTAAGCGTCGCTCTCGGTTTTCAATGATGACTAACTGTCCGCGATTATTGACAGTTTGCTCCTCCCCAATTAATTCTTCTGTAATAAATAAATCTATAACCTCGCCCCGCCAAAAGCCACTATATGGTAATTTGCGGCAGGCGATATTTCGTAAACTTGCCCAGTAGACTGGAGCCCATAGCCAATACAGACCAGCAATTACTCCCAAAAAGAAGGTCAACAGTCCTTCACCTAATATAAATTTGCCAAGAATAAACACGACAATGCACAAAGCGACCACAGAAATTAGCAGTCGTCTCAAAAATACTGGGAATTTTCCCCAGTAGTAGGCATATTGGGGGCCAGTAGCAAGGATAGGAATTAATTGTTCAAATTTCTGGCGGGTTAAGGGTATTAGCATTGCTGTTGTATTGGCATTATCAGGCTTAGGCTGATTTTACAAAGAAGTCAAGAGTCAGAAAAATTGCTCGCTTAAGAGCGTTTAAATATCAAGCTAACAACTAAACCAACAGTGGCACTAGCAATCAAACTAAACGCCAAATTAACTAAAGATTGATTAGCTTGTCGATAAATCTCAAATTTATCGTTAGACTTCTCCACATCGGTGGACAGTCTCTCAACATTAGATGAGAGCCTTTTAAATTCTGCCGATAGGTCATTTAGACCTTGAACGACATCCGTTAAAGTTGGTTCGCTATTTGCTTGTGTCATAAATAATTCTCCAAATAATTAATGTTTAATTTTGAAGAAATTACAGCCTATCTAGAATTGACTCCCCAGAATTGCTGACTTTTTTCAGAGGATTTTTTCTAAACCGTAGACTAATGATTGGAGTTGAATTATTTTGCGGATAGATAGTAGAACACCAGGCATATAGCAAGACCTATCTGAGGTATCGTGACGCAGGGTGTAAACTTGACCAGCAGCACCAAATATTACTTCTTGATGAGCAATTAAACCAGGTAAGCGAATACTGTGAATCCGAATGCCTTCATCTGCAAGACTACCTCTAGCACCTGCTAGTTTTTCGATTTCTGTAACTGTGGGTGGGTTGAAAGTCTTGCCCATTTCTGCCAGCAGTTGAGCAGTTTGAATAGCCGTACCGCTAGGGGCATCAGCTTTTTGGTTGTGATGTAACTCGATAATTTCAACGTGGTCAAAGTATTGGGATGCTTGGATAGCAGCTTGCTGTAACAGCACCATCCCAATTGAGAAATTGGGGATAATTAGGCAGCCTGTGCTGGCTTTGTCGGCAAATTCTGCCAATTCTTGGATTTTTTCTGGGCTAAGTCCGGTAGTACCGACTACTGGACGGACACCGTAGGCGATCGCACTCCGCACATTATCATAAACACTATCAGGATGGGTAAAGTCCACCATCACACTGAGTTGTTTTTCTTGGGATGCCATCAACAGCGCGCTTTGCAGGTCGTTGACAATTGGTACTTCTATCTCGCCACATCTGGCAACTTCACCAACATCTTTACCCAAATGCCCTGGATTGTTATCTACAGCACCTACTAGGGTGAGATCTGGCGCTTGGGCAACTGCTTTAATCACCTCTCGCCCCATTTTGCCTGCTGCACCATTAACTACCACAGGGATAGGAGTTTGATTAGCCATAATTTCAGGATATCCTTCAGAACCGTCTAGGGCATTTTAGATTAATCAGATTATTGCAGTGTATTACCTGTTGGCAAGCTAGTTGAAAATATGTCTGGTGTGAGCAATTAATCACACATTTAAGCAGTATCCCTAAAAACTCCCCTGTTCCCTAACTTTCTGCACGCTGCTTTTTAATTCCAGCTTACCACCCCCAAGTTCCCGGCTCTCCCTTAAAAGGCCCAACAATATCACTGGTAATCCAACCGCCATAAAATCCCCCTGGTTGTGGCTGTACTTTTTCCCCATTCACATAGCACGCATCCATCATTTGGGGATAGAAAGCTATGAAGTCTTTAATAGCTGCAAATGCTGGTGTGGGGTTGGGATAAGACCAAGCAACATTTACTGCAAGTTTTTCTTCTACAGTCAATGTGTAGTATACTGCCATGCCTTTCCACTCACAAAATGAGCCTTGGGGAGCGATCGCCAAATATTGCATCTGGATATCTTCTGGCGGAATGTAATATACAGGAGGGTGGCTAGTTTCTAGCACCCGTTGTGAAGATTGAGTATCAGCAATTTTGACACCGTTGAAAATTATCTGGATGTGCTTAGGCGACTCTTCTAGACGCGGTGGACGTGGATAATCCCATACTGATTCTTGACCTGGACTTGGTGGAATGCGATCGCGATTCACGCTCAAACTATCTCCTGTAAAACTGTTTACACACTTATATTTGAATAATCTATAGTAATTTTATATTAGCTAAACTAATATTATAATTTACATCAGTTTGATTAAATTTATTGTAAACCTTCAGTTTTGATTAAACCAGCTACCAATTTTTAAAGTATTATTTAGGTTGAAAAACTTGAATTTGAAAAGGCATTTAGGTTAATCAAGATGAAATATCTCTTGCTGATGGCTAAGTATTTACAAACTATCTGACAATCAAATTGAGTAATAAATTTCATTATATCTTAAGACAGAAGCTGTTGATTTAAAAAAATGATATCGTTATCAAGCACTTTTTATTTCATGATTAAATCTATTAGGTATAGCGAAAATTAAGTATATTTTATGACTTTGCCAATCAAACTGCTAGCTAATCGCCGTTTTACATCGCGCCGTAACCTAATTAAAATGGGGTTAGTAGTTTTGGGAATGGGAATGATTACCCCAATTCCTAGAGCATTGACGGCTAAAAAAGATCAAGGTATGAAATCCCTGATAATTAACGATGATGATTTAGGCATCCTGAATTTTGCCTTATTGTTAGAAGAAATTGAAGCGGCATTTTATACAGCAGTTATTCAAAGTAAAAACATTATCAACTATAAAGAATTAAGATATATAAATTCATTGTTATTTCATCAAATAGAGCATATTAATTATCTTCGAGAAATATTAGGAAATAAAGCGAAATTTAAAAGTGGAGAGTTAAGCTTTAACAAAGCTGGACTAGCAGCGAAAGTAAGCGACCGCGATCAAATTTTAGATACAGCCGTAACTTTAGAGGACTTAGGAGTTCATGCCTACAATGGTATAGCAACGCTGATTAAAAATCCTACTTACTTACTAGCGATTAGTTCCATAGTTAGTGTTGAAGCACGTCATGCAGCAGGAATTCGGGGGCTACTAGGGCGGACTGCAACAGAACCAAATAGCGATCGCGCTTTAACTAAAGCTGAGTTAATACAAGTCCTCAATCCATTTCTAGGGCGCTCTTACGATGAATTATATACACCTAAACAAGTTATTAGTATTGTGAAGTCACTAAACATATTAAAGAATCCGGTTACTGGTACACTGATTGCTTGAAATAAAAAGTGGCTAACTATGAAAACTTTTTTTAATTTATTTACACTAAAAACAGCAATAAAGAAACAAAAATTTTCTAATTTGTTTAGCCCAGTTATGCTAAACCTATGGTCAAGCCGCAAGAACATATTGGGTTTGTCGAAACAAACACTATTAATGTTGCCATTAGTAGCGATATTACTGTTTCTGAATCCAGCAATACCTGCTCAAAATATAAATAAACCTGCTCAAAATATAAGTAAACCTGTTCAAAATACAAGTAAACCTGCTCAGACTGATAAGAAAGCTCTTACACCGTTACAAGTAGTTGAGTACACTCTCAAGCTTGAAAAATTAGAATCTAATTTTTATCATCGCGGGATTGAAGCAACTAAAAATGGAGGTTTACGCGAACTTCCCCAGGAAGTAAAAGACGCGATCGCATCTTTTTGCAAAGATGATGAGCAGCACGTTGAAAACTTGTCAAACATCTTAAAAAACTATAAGCGCGATCCAGGTAAAATTAATATCCCCAAAGACATTGATTATAAAGCTATTTTAGGTCGTAACCCCTTCGCTAACTCTCAAGATTTTCTTTTAGCAATTCAGTTAATTGAAGATTTAGGCGTAGCTGCTTATAAAGGACAAATGCAAAACTTGTTAGCAGCAGGAATTTCTGGAAAAGCAATTTTAGCTGCTGCCATAGAAATTCACAGCGTAGAAGCACGTCACGCCGCAGGAATTAGATCATTTAGAGAAAAGTTAATAGGCGACAAAGTTAGACCCTGGATTGAAGATCCTTATGAAGTAATTTATCCAGAAAATCGTAATAATACTTCTATTCCCTTTCAATCTCAAGCTTTTGATAGTTACGCTACTAAAGAAGAAGTTTTAAATTTATTAAATTCTATATTAGCCACAGATAAACCTAACTCTGAACTCAACAACGAGCAAGCATCAAGTCAATACACCAATCCCATTAGAGCGTTATTTTGATAAATTTAAGGGTAACAAGCATGAAAAAATTTAATTGTATCGAAGCTTCATTAAAACTACTTTTCTTACTGCTAGTAATTGGTTTGATTACAAAACCTGAACCTTTATTAGCCGCTAACCCAACCGCGAAACCTAGCGTTTCTAAATCTAGAAATACACTTTCTAAACCAGCAAAAAATTTGAAGCGTTTAGAAATAAAACTTAGTACTCGTAAAGTTACCTTATATCAAGGGAAAAAACCAATTAAAAGCTATCGTGTAGCAGTAGGAAGGCGCGGTTGGGAAACTCCTACTGGTAAATTTAAAGTAAAGAATATGGTGCGTAATCCTACTTGGATTAGCCCATTTACAGGTGCAGTTATTCCAGGCGGAACTTCCAAAAATCCACTAGGTCAATACTGGATTGGTTTTTGGACAAATGGTAAAAATTGGATTGGTTTTCATGGTACGCCTAGCACTGCTTCAATCGGTAAAGCTGCCTCTCATGGTTGTATTAGAATGTACAACAGAGATGTTCAAGAATTGTTCAAGCAAGTAAAAATTGGAACGCCAGTTACAGTAGTAAAATAAAAACTTTTCACCTATATCTTAAATATCAACAGATTTATCAGTTTTAATTGGGGTGGAGGTAATGGTTATCCACCCTAAGTTATGTCAATCAAAGAAAAAATTGCTTTTTATTTAGAAGACATTGAAACTCCTCTGGGAAAATTAATTAATCTCAGTATTACAGGATTAGTTTTACTATCTTCAGTAATTTTTGTTATAGAAACATATCCCCTACCAGATTATGTCAGGCTTAATCTAGAAATTATTGATTGGGCTATTTTGTTAATATTTGCATACGAATATTTACTACGCTTATGGTGCGCTCCTAATAAGATTAAGTATATCTTTAGTTTTTATTCAATTATTGATTTAATCGCAATTCTACCCTTTTTAACTGGAGTTGTAGATATTAGTTTTGTAAGAATTTTTAGATGGTTTAGAATTTTAAAGTTGATTCGCTATCTAGAAAATAAAACCTTATTTGGTAGAATTAGCTCAGAAGATCGCGTAATTGTTGCGACAATATTATTTACGTTATTTGCAATAATTTTTGTTTACTCAGGCTTAATATATCAAGTTGAGCATCCCGTTAACCCTACAGTTTTTGTAACCTTTTTGGATGCTGTGTATTTTTCTGTCGTAACTATGACAACAGTTGGTTTCGGCGATGTTACTCCAAGTTCAGAAGTAGGTAGATTAATAACGCTATTAATGATTTTGACAGGAATTGCTCTCATCCCTTGGCAATTAAGTGATTTAATTAAACATTTAGTGACAAATACAAATGCTAATCAGATAGAAAATATTTGTTCTATTTGTGGTTTGTCGTCCCATGATACAGATGCGCGTTTTTGCAAAATGTGCGGTACTAAGTTAGAAAAATCTTGAGAGTTTTTTAAGATTGAGTGAAATTACAAAAAAAGTATTTATTGGCAATTATATACTCAAGAGACTTTTTTCTTCAATTCAGTCACTTGTACCTCTAGCTTAGATATTCGCTGCTTGAGTTCGATAACTAAAGTTGCAAGACGGTCAAGCATTTGATCGTTGGATAACCTTTGTTTGCTTATTTGAGGAAAAGCTGGGGGTGCTGTCCTATTTCCTTGGGCTATGCGATTCTGTGACTGGCTGATTGCATCTAGCTGGGATTCTAGCTGGTAGAGTTGCGATCGCAATTGATAATTATCAACTTCCAATCTAGAAATCCGCGATTCAAACATATCAGATGCAGCTTGTGCTGATGTACAACCAGACAATACCGCCAGCAAGAAAATTAAAATTATTGTTAATATCCTTTGTCTTATATGCGCCATATTAAACAAGTTAGAATATCATTTAATATCTCTCTAATCCCCAATCCCGTTTGATTAGATAATTTTTTTATATTCTAACTAACCTGTAAACTTACTACCTCAGTTTGTAGGAATAGACTATAACCCAAATATCCTCGCTGAACAGGAATATTTGGCTACACAACCCTATTGTATTGATCGCAAGGGATTAAAAAACATTTAGCAAATGCGATCGCGTTTTCTACATACTTATAAAATGTGATTGAGGAAGATGCGATCGCACAGAACAATTATTTATCCAAAAAACAATAATAGTTGGGTTTCGTTGGTCATAGCGAAATCAATTACAGCATACTGTTGTGTCTTTTCCTAAATTCAGATAAATATATATTTACCCATTAGTTATTGGCTAATATCTTTTAAATCTTGTTGTATACAACAAGGTACTTTATACCAAGTAGGTGATGAGAATGAGATTGAACTGGATACTAATCAGTTGCTTGAGCTTTATTGTATTTTCACTACCCGCCAAAGCAGGTCAACTTGTAGACTGGCGTTTTGAACCTAATACTAATCGACTCAGCTTTAGAACCAACTCTAGAGTTCAGCCGAAAGCGATGCTCATATTTGAGCCTACGCGCTTAGTAATTGATTTACCAGGTACAAACTTTGAGCAGCCAACAGTAAAACAGCGCTTGAATGGGACAATTTCATCTCTAAGAGTAGGACAACTTGATGACAGCACTACTCGCTTAGTGATTGAACTACAGCCCGGTTACACGCTAGATTCCCAAAAAATTCAATTTCAAGGAGCAACACCCCAACGGTGGTCAGTCCAAATCCCTAGTCCTCAGCGAGTTGAGCGCATTCAAAGACTGTAAACAAACTTCTGCCGTAACTTATAGCGGTCAGCAGTCAGCTATCAGCAGTCAGCTTTTTTGAAAGGCTTTGTTATCAAGGGTTTTAGAATTTATTTTGTCCAAACCGCCTTGGCGGTTGCTATACCTGCAATTCAAACAAAACAAATAGGGTGAGCAACGCCCACCCTATTTCAATCTAGATCAAATTAATTGAGATGAGTATTAACCCAACAATGCCTTAGCCCTAGCTAACACATTATCAACGTTGAAGCCAAACTTATCTAAAGCAACTGGCCCTGGCGCGGAAACACCGAAGCGATCGATGCTCACCATGTCACCTTCAGTGCCGACATAACGACACCAGCCGAAGCTAGAAGCCGCTTCTACAGCTAACCGTTTGGTGACAGCTTTAGGTAACACAGATTCACGATAATCTGCATCTTGCGCGTCAAATAATTCCCAGCTAGGCATAGAAACCACACGTACTTTCTTGCCTTCAGCGCGTAACTTATCAGCCGCACCAGCACAAAGCTGAAGTTCGCTACCAGTACCAATCAGAATGATATCAGGGGTTTCTTCGCCACCGGAGATAATATAACCACCCTTAGCAGTACCTTCAATAGAAGTACCAGCTAAGTTAGGCTGTGCTAGACGAGACAACGCCAGCAGGGTAGGACGGTTTTGGTTAGCAGCCTCAATTGCTACCTTGTAAGAACCAGAAGTTTCGTTACCATCGGCGGGACGAATCACGGTTAACTTAGGAATTGCCCGCAGAGAAGCGATAGTTTCAATTGGTTGGTGGGTAGGGCCATCTTCACCTAACTGGATGGAGTCGTGAGTCATCACCCAAATCACACCAGCATTAGATAAAGCTGAGATCCGAATTGCTGCCCGCATATAGTCTGCGAACACCAAGAAGGTAGCACCGTAGGGAATTAAACCTGAATTGTGGAGAGCAATACCATTACAAATCGCTCCCATACCGTGTTCGCGCACACCAAAGCGAATGTTGGTATTTTCGTAATGACCTGGTTGGAAATCTCCTGAAGATTTCAGTAATGTCATGCAGGAGTGAGCTAAGTCAGCAGAACCACCAATAATCTCAGGCAATACTCCAGCTAAAGCATTCAAGCATTTACCAGAGTGATTGCGAGTAGCATCTGCCTTGTCTTCTGGGGTGAAGGTGGGTAAAGATTTTTCCCATCCTTCAGTCAGTTTGCGACTTAGCAGTCGTGCAAATTCTTCAGCTTCAGCGCTGTACTTAGCTTTGTAATTTTCCCAGTTGTTATTCCACTCTTCCTCATACTTAGCGCCACGCTCAACTGCCTTGCGCCAATAGTTGAGGGCATCTTCAGGAATTTCAAAAGGTTCGTATTCCCAGCCTAGTTGTTGGCGAGTAGCTTGCACTTCATCGCCACCCAAAGCTGCACCGTGAACACCTGCGGTATTAGCTTTTTTGGGAGAACCGTAACCAATGGTAGTGCGAACTTTAATCATTGAAGGCTTATCAGTGACAGCTTTAGCAGCTTCAATTGCCTTATGAATCGCATCAATATCAGTGTTACCGTCTTCTACTGTGAGAACGTGCCAGCCGTAAGCTTCAAAGCGCTTACCAACATCTTCAGTGAAAGCTAAGTCTGTAGAACCATCAATAGAAATGTGATTATCATCGTACAGAGCAATGAGCTTACCAAGTTTCAAGTGACCTGCTAAAGAGCAAGCTTCACCAGAAACGCCTTCCATGTGGCAACCATCGCCCATAATTACATAGGTGTAGTGGTCTACGATGGTGTGGTCGGGTTTGTTAAACTTAGCGGCTAGGTGAGCTTCTGCGATCGCTAAACCAACCGCGTTAGAAATTCCTTGACCGAGTGGCCCAGTAGTAACTTCCACCCCTGGAGTCATAAAGTTTTCAGGGTGTCCAGGGGTTTTAGATTCCCACTGACGGAACTGCTTGATGTCATCCATTGTCACGCTGTCAAAGCCTGCTAGGTATAGCAGAGCATACTGCAACATGGAACCGTGACCAGCAGACAGCACAAAGCGATCGCGGTTAAACCAATAAGGATTTTTGGGGTTGACCCGCAGAAAGTGATTCCAGAGCACAAACGCCATTGGAGCAGCGCCCATTGGTAGCCCTGGATGTCCTGATTTCGCCTTTTCTACAGCATCAATTGCTAGAAAACGAATGGAATTAATACAAAGTTCTTCGAGTGATTGGGTTGCAACAGGCATGATCTATTTTATTGAACTACGGGTTAGCACTGATTAGGTGAGATGGAAATTTGATGCTCTGGATCGCTCTAAGCAGGTATTACCCATCATCCCATTTGCTGGGGGTGATGGGCAAGCCTAAGTAGGGATCAAGTGTCAAGAATGAAGTCTAAAACTAATTTTCCACTTCATACTTCATACTTTATACTTCATACTTCTAAACGTACTTCTTGAATACTAACGTGACATTGTGACCGCCAAACCCAAAAGAATTTGACAGCGCGAGATTTACTTTTTGAGCGCGACTTTGGTTAGGTACATAATCCAAATCACACTCTGGATCAGGATTTTCTAAATTAATTGTCGGAGGAATTTGATCGTTAGCAACAGCTAATGCTGTAGCAACGGCTTCAATTCCGCCAGAACCACCAAGCAAGTGACCTGTCATCGACTTAGTAGAGCTAATCGCTACCTGATAAGCTTTTTCGCCCAGAGCAGTTTTAATTGCTGCTGTTTCAGTGACATCATTTGCTGCTGTGCTAGTGCCGTGAGCATTGATGTAACTTACCTGCTCAGGGGTAACACCTGCGTCTTTCATCGCTAACTGCATAGCTGTAGCAGCACCATGTCCACCAGGTACTGGTGAAGTAATGTGATAAGCATCACAAGTCATGCCGTAACCAATGATTTCCGCATAAATGCGTGCGCCACGACTAAGAGCGTGTTCTAGTTCTTCTAAAACTAAAATTCCAGCACCCTCACCCATCACAAAACCATCGCGATCGCGATCAAAAGGACGACAAGCATGAGCCGGATCATCATTGCGAGTAGAAAGCGCCCTTGCTGCGGCAAATCCAGCCAGTCCTAATGGTGTTACTGCTGATTCTGTCCCGCCACAAACCATTGCTTGAGCATACCCTGCTTGGATTAAGCGAAAAGCATCTCCCACAGCGTTAGAACCAGCCGCACAAGCCGTTACAGAGCAAGAATTTGGCCCCTTAGCCCCGATATGAATTGCAGTTAAACCTGCTGCCATATTGGCAATCATCATCGGAATCATAAAAGGGCTACAGCGATCTGGCCCTTTTGTGAGGTAAATTTCTTCTTGGTCTTCTAGTACCTTCAGACCACCAATACCAGTGCCAATAATGACACCTACCTGTTCTGCGTTCAGGTCATTAATGGTTAGTTCAGCGTCTGCGATCGCCTGCTTGCTGGCAGCAACTGCAAACTGGGCAAACCGATCCATCCGCTTGGCTTCTTTGCGCTCCAAGTACTCATGAGGATCAAAATTTTTCACTTCACCTGCTATGCGGCAAGCGTGTTTTGATGCGTCAAATAAAGTGATCAAACCAATACCATTGCGACCGCTTAACAAACCTGACCAATACTCGGTCAGGTTATTGCCAATTGGTGTAATCGCGCCGAGACCCGTTACGACAACGCGTTTACGCTCAGAATTTGTCATGATGCCAGTAATGTAGGGCTTCTATACCCAAAACGCAGAAACTTAATACACAAGTGAGTTACTAGGACTGAGTACTGAGCAGCTATAAATTAAATTATTGTTCTCAGCACTCATAGCTAGGCAGCGATTACTTAATTTAGGCTTAGGCTGGCACTTTTTCATTAATGTAATCGACAACAGCCTGAACCGTCAGAATTTGCTCGGCTGCTTCGTCTGGAATTTCGATATCAAATTCTTCTTCTAAAGCCATGACGAGTTCAACAGTATCGAGGGAATCTGCTCCCAAGTCGTTAGCAAAATTAGATTCGGGCTTGATATCATTGGGTTCGACTTCCAATTGTTCTGCAACAATTTTCTTGACTTTATCAAAAGTGTCCTGTTGGCTCATAAACCTTCCTCTACGGCAATTGCTAGAACTTCCCCCTGGGATCAGATAGTTCTAAGCATTGATTAATTTTATCTGAAAGCACCATACATACTACAAGAAGTTCGTTCTAATCGCTAATTAAATTTACTTTAGGACTCAAGCCTCTATTAACACACTTCTTTGTTAAAAGCTAGTAATTTCAGGGATTGCCTCCTCTGCTCAAAAAGGGAAGTCGCTACTCCCCCTAATCAACAGCGGTGATAGAAGAGTTAGGCTTAAAGGAGAAAAATATTTTTAGGTTATGGCATCCCCCAATCTCAAGTACGCTTACTTTCCTGGCTGTGTCGCCCAAGGAGCGTGTAGGGAACTTTACTTATCTACTGCTGCACTTACTCAAGCTTTAGGCATCGAATTGGTTGAATTAAAAAAAGCTTCCTGCTGCGGTTCAGGCACGTTTAAAGAGGATTCCCAACTTTTAGAAGACACTGTTAATGCTCGCAACATTACCTTGGCTGAGGAACTGAATCTGCCACTTTTGACTCATTGCAGCACTTGCCAGGGTGTGATTGGTCATGTTGATGAGCGTCTTAAGCGATCGCAACAAACAGATGTGCCTTATGTTAATCAAATTAACGGTCTATTAAAAAAAGAAGGTTGTTTACCTTATCGCGGTAGTACCCAAGTTATACATTTACTATGGGCATTGGTGAAAGATTACGGTTTAGATGAGCTACAAAAGCGAGTAACTCGCCAGCTTAAAAATCTCAATTGTGCCGCCTTTTATGGATGTTATTTGCTTAGGGGGCAACAGTCTATTCCTTATGATGACCCTCATAAGCCAGAGTCAATGGAAAATGTGTTCCGCGCTGTCGGGGCAACACCAGTTTATTATCGGGGTCGAACTCAATGCTGTGGTTGGCCTCTCGCCAGCTATGCGACAAATCAATCTTTTCAGATGGCAGGAATGCACATTCAGGAAGCCATAGATGCTGGTGCTGATTGTTTGGTAACACCCTGTCCTTTGTGCCACTTGAATCTTGATTCTCGACAACCGGAGGTAGAAAAAGTAATTAATCGTCAGTTAGGTTTACCAGTGCTGCATCTTCCCCAATTAATAGCTTTAGCAGTGGGAATTAGTCCTAAGCAGTTAGGTCTAGATCAGCATATTGTCTCAACGCGACCAGTGTTAGCAAAATTAGGCTTCTCTTAGTCAATGAACAATTACCAATAATCAATTAATTATTTTCCAACTTGCTTGTCGCGCGTCTTCTGTTAGAGGAAACCTGAAAAATCCTTTATTATTTCAATATCCAATTCTAATTTTAGAGTGATTGATAATTGTTTATTGTTCATTAATAATTGTTAATTGATTTTAATTATGGATTTAGAACCACAAATTAACCCCTTACCAGAAGCACCAGAATTTGCTGAAGTACCAGATCGCAAACCATTAGAATTATTGCGAAATACAGAAGCGTTGCTACGCCGTCAAACTGTAGCAACGCTAGTACCTGTATTACCTTCGGCAGTAGCTACACGATTACAAGATGCTTCTGCTAAAGCAGACACTTCTTTATATCAGTTAGCAGAAATTAATTTAAATCAAATCAGCGACCAGGAATTGCAACCTGCACGAATTTTGATTGGTTTAAGTTTTGTTGGTTTGAGCGCATTACTAATTTTGTTCTTGTTGCTTTATCTCAATACCATACATCCAGAACTCAGTCGAGTTGAGCAAATACGTAACTATTGGTATCAATATGTTGGGTTTGTGTGTTTGGGTGTTGCTGGAATGTTTATGTTAGGTAGAGAAGCAATGCGACCTAATTTAGATGTAATTAGTCAGCAAGATTCGATCAGTGAAGTTACCACTCACGAGCCAGAATAACTGATTTTTCACTGCCTGCGATCGCCAAACCAATTCTCAAATTTCAAATTCTGAATTATCTTCTTTAGCATTATTTTTTAACCAAGGGTTAGGAGGGCCAACAGTATCTGCTGGACTAGCCTTTTTGAACTGTGTACCCACGTAAGTTAAGGAATCAGCTAAATGTTTGTGCCAGTAATTCCAAAGTGAATCAGGGCCAACAAGTGTGTGTCCGCCTGGAAACTGGTTAAATTGATAGGGGATTTTGAGTGTTTGAAGAACTTGGGCAAACTCTTTAGTTTGTTGTAAAAATTTGCCATCTTCATCGCCTGCATCTAGATAAATCCGAAATTGTTGGCGTTTAGCCTTAGAAATTCTTTTGATATATGTGACGGGACTGTTTTTTGCACCACTGCGATCTCGAAAATAACCACTGTGACTAAACATAACTGAAAAGTTCTGCGGGTTATGTAGTCCGATATTTAAAGCTCCCCATCCTCCAGAAGATAATCCCCCAATAGCCCAAGAATTAGGTGTTAGTAAGGTGCGATAGCGATTTTTAATTACTCTGACCAATTCATTCCCAACAGCAGTATTTACCCTCCCATTTACACCATCAATATACTGAGGGTCATAGAAGGGGCTAGCACCACGTTTATCATTGCCATCAGGAGTGACAATAATGCTATGTGGTAGTTTTCCTGTGGCATATAGTTGTTCAATTACAGGCAGTGCTAAACCTTTTTTAAACCAGTCAGTAGGTCTGCCATTTCCTCCATGTAGCAAAAAAATTACTGGGTAGCGCTGCTGTGGGTTTTGACCATAATTTGGTGGTAAGCAAATACCATAAGTACGTTCTCCGCCCATCACAGAGCTAGTGTACCTTTGAATTTGGTAGCTTAACTGGACATCAGGTGCGATCGCCACTGCCGTATCTAATTTAGGCGTAGGAGCCATTCCTAGATACCAGTAGATAGAAGACACAATACCAAATACAGATAACAAGATTAAAAATACTTTCTTGCTACTTTGGCTAACTTTTAACTCCTCAAATTTGTAAATATATCTGAGGGGAGATGTATTTCTCTTTCTAACTTTGTAGCGCTTCTTCATAAGAATTTAAAATAAATCGGCTGATTAAGAATCCGCCAAACTAACCTACTAATATTTTGGCGCAACAAAGCGGACATGATCGCATCCAGTTCCCGAAAACCTAAATAGCGGTATGCTAAATATTTCGACTCCCAAAAATGAGGTTGAAACTTTCGTTTAAAGTCGTGCATCTGCTCAAAGTGGTAAAAACTTTTTCCGTAAACAGAAAATTTATATAACAGCCAAGCCAGATGTTTTGATTGATTAATTGAGGAATTCTGCACATTAGCTAGAGGTGACATCCCCATCGTGACTAATTTCACCCCAGCTTTGTGTAGTAATTGAAAAGATTCACTTAGTATTAAATCCATTGTGCCTGTAGGCGCATCGTCCGACCGACGCATTAAATCCAGATACACGCCCTGACGTGCATAAATCGGGCTATAAGTAAGAAAAGCGACAACTTTATTGCCTTGTTCGGCAATAAAATAGCGTCTATCTCCAGGCTGTTCTAAAGAAAGAGTTCCTAGTGTAAAAGATAGCTCGCTTATCCCTCGTGTTTCCAGCCATTGATTAGAAATTGCTTCCAACTGTGGATTAATCAACAAAGCTTCTGGATCTGTTGGATAATACTCCCGTACCCTGACACCGCGTTTCTTCGCCGTATTTCCAGACGAGCGAACGTTAGCCATTTTGTTACCCTTAAGAGTAAATTTGTCTAACTCAAAAAACGGCTCTTCTCCCAGTTTCAGCACATGAAATCCTCGTTGCTGCAATACTGGGGTAACTGACTCTGTTACCTCAAAAAATAATGGTTGAAGACGTTGCTTTTGGGTAAATTCCAGAAATTCATCAATAGCAATTCCTAGCGAATTTCGTCGGCAAATCGGTTCTCCAGCAGTAATCGCCACCTTGTTAAAATTAGCATAGGCAGTTACGGCGGAAACTTTTTGATGAAAAAAGTGCGTTTTATCCGATTCTAGCGCCAGATAGCTAGTCGAGTTAAAGCCATAATTACTGAGAATGATACGAATAGTCTCATTAGAAAATGGCTCCTTAACTTGATCGATGGTTTCTGGCATGGATATTTTAATTGTTGAAGATGAACCGGAAATTGCCCGACTTATTCAGTTGGCTTTAGAAAAAGAAGGATTTTCCTGCCAAATCAGCCGAGATGGGATTAGTGCAATAAATGCAATCCTTGAGCAACAACCGGATTTAATTATTCTTGATTTGATGCTACCTGGCTTGGATGGGCTAGAAGTGTGCGCCCGAATTCGACAAAAACCGGGTGCGAAAGATCCCTATATTTTAATGCTGACTGCTAGAGGTGAGGAAATTGATCGGGTAATTGGTTTGTCAACGGGTGCAGATGATTATTTAGTTAAACCTTTTAGTCCTAGAGAGTTAGTTGCAAGGGTGCGAGCGCTATTACGGCGTAGCCTACGTCAAGCGGGGCAACATCAGGTTTACCGCACAGAGCATTTTACCCTGGATGTGGAGCAACGGACTGCTATACGCCAGATTAATTTTAATCAAGGAGAAACGTTAGACTTAACAACCTTAGAATTTAATCTGTTAACTACTTTTATGAGCCAACCTCATCGGGTTTGGAACCGTATTCAGTTAATTGACAAACTTTGGGGTGATGACTTTTTTGGTGATGAACGAGTAGTAGATACTCATGTAGCGCGATTACGGAAAAAAATCGAACTAGATCCCGCTAATCCCACTTTTATTAAGACTGTGGTTGGGGTGGGATACAAATTTGAAGATGCGGCTGTTTAGAGATGCCCTGGACTAAGGTTGGATTGCGATCGCGTTTGTTTGTTTCCCACTTGCTAGTGATGATTGTGGGAGTCGGTAGTTTAGTACTCATTGGTAAAGTATCTTCTCCTCGATTTTTTGTAGTACATCTCGAACAACTTGAAGGTAACGGATTTAAGTTACGCTATGCCCGTACTGAATTAGTGCAAAGATTTCAAACAGCTTGGAGTCAAAGCACTTTCTGGTCGGTAATTACTGGTGCTACGGCTGCTGGTGTATTGAGCTATTGGGTATCTACGCGCATCATGCAGCCTTTAACCCAGATGGAGAAAATCACCCGAAAATTTGCTGCGGGACAATTGGATGAGCGACTACCAAGCAGTGAAATTCCAGAAATTAATCGCTTGGGAATTAGTTTTAACCGCATGGCATCAAGTTTGGAAGGAGTGGAACAACGAAGACGCGAACTAATTACAGATTTAACTCATGAGCTAAGAACACCCTTGACTGTTGTACGCGGTTATTTAGAGGAATTTGCTGACGGTAGCATTGAACCATCACCTGAAACTTACGATCTCCTAATTAAAGAAACAACTAGGTTACAGCGATTAGTTAACGATTTGCAAGTGCTTTCAAAAGCAGAGTCGGGATATCTGCCTATTAATCTACAAGCAATTAATTTACGCCCGTTGTTAGAGTCCTTGTTACAAAAGTTTGGCGATCAGCTTTTAGAAGATAGCCCAATTTTGAAATTAGACTGTCCATCTCAACTACCAGCAGTACTAGCAGATGCTGATCGAGTGGAGCAAATTATGGTTAATCTGTTGGGAAATGCACTTGTTTATACAGAGAAAGGGTCAATTACTGTTCGCGCTTGGACAGAATCAGGGAAGTTATGGATTGCAGTAATTGATACAGGTTCTGGGATTGCAGCAAATGACTTAGCTTATGTTTTTGATCGCTTTTGGCGGGCAGAGCGATCGCCCAATCGCAATTCTAGAGGTACTGGTATTGGTTTGGCGATCGCCCGCCGCTTGGTTGAACTGCAAGGTGGCAAGATTCAGGTAGAAAGTAAGCTAGGATTCGGTACTACTTTTAAGTTTTTTCTATCTTTAGCTTAAATAGTATAAATGAAAAAAATTTGGTTGATTTGCATAAAAAGATGGGCGCGTCTGCGCCCATCTTTGTTGAGACAATACCGTGAAATTATGATGCTTGAGCAGGCAATGCTCCTGTGCGTACATTCATACTGAGATCGCGTCCATTACGGCGTAACGCCAACTGAAGACTACTACCCAAGTTGCTATTTTCTACTACTTGTTGGAGACTAGCAGCATCTGTTACTGATTTACCGTTGATTTGTTTGATCACGTCACCAGGGCGTAACCCAGCCTTAGCTGCGGGTGAATTGGGCATAACTCTAACGACGAGAATACCTCTATCCTGATCTACATTCAGTCCAGAGTTAGCATTGGTGTTGATACTTTGTCTTAACTCTGGTGTCAAATTCACCATCTGGATGCCCAGATAAGCGTGTTCTACCTTGCCTGTTGTCGCCAATTGAGTAGCAATGCGTTGAGCGGTATTAATCGGAATCGCAAATCCTATTCCCTGCGCTCCTTGAATAATAGCTGTATTCATGCCAATTACTTGACCAGAAGCATTTAGCAGTGGGCCACCAGAGTTACCAGGATTAATTGCAGCATCGGTTTGAATAAAGCTGACTCGTTTATCGGGGACACCGACTTGGCTACTTGTACGACCTGTGGCGCTAATAATCCCCGTAGTGACAGTATTATCTAAACCTAGTGGATTGCCAATGGCGATCGCCCATTCTCCAGGCTTCAGTTGCTCAGAATTACCTAATCTAACTGCTGGTAAGTTGCTACCGTTGATTTTAATCACAGCAACATCCGTCACTGGATCTACACCCAAAACTTTACCTTGCATGGTACGACCATCTTTGAGTGTTACGGAAACTGTATCCGCACCAGCAACCACATGGGCATTAGTCAGAATTTGACCATTTGAACTGATAATAAAGCCAGAACCAGTACCTCTTTCAACTCTTGTGTCTGGTTCTGTAGGTATTTGAGAACCAAAGAAGCGACGGAAAAAGGGATCGTTAAACACATCTGGCACCTGACTGGTTACAGTTCTAGAAGCATTAATCCGCACTACAGCAGGCCCAACTCTGTCTACAACATCGGTTACAAAGTTGCCTTGTATTCTATTTGGTTGTGGGATAGGAGGAGTTTGAGCAACTGCCGCAGGAGTTATATAAGACTTAGATGCTTCTATTGCTTGCTGATTATTTGATGCCAAATAACTACCCGTCACAGAAGCACCAGCACCCAATAACACTAGGGAAAGATATGTTACCCCCTTTTGCCAAGCAGTAGATAGTGGTTTATGCGATGGCAATTCTGAAGCGTTTGAAGAAATAGGATTAATCGGTTCTGAATTACGATTTAAATCACGTTGTTGATTTGGCATTTAAAAGACCTACACAATAAATGAGTTGACGACAATACTATGTTAGAAAAGAGCAGCAGTTAATTAGATGCTGGTAGATTTATCAATGGTTTAGACTGACTAATTGATTTTTTACTTAAATTAGTTACTACGACTTATGAATACTCACACATTACTAATGTAGACTAGATATATGACGTTTTTGTGGCAGCTTTGTTGCAAAAACATGAATTTTATATCTATGGTTATATTTATTTAGTTATATCAATTAATAAGATTACTAAATGATTTACATCCTAAGAATAAGAATAACCTTAACCTTAACTTAATTAAGCAATCCTCTAGTATTTTGGTGTTAAAACGGCAAAATTCCCAGGAACAGGAACATAGTTAGTCATCGCAAGTTACCTAAATTAGCGTACGATTGAGAAATTTATTCAAATAATTTGTTTAAAAGGGAAGAAAAATTTTTATCCCAACTCATTTGAGTTTTAAGTTAAATTTAGGTCGTGCTTGCTGTGTTTTTTTGAGGTGTTCCTCTAAAGTGTTCCAATCTGCTTGCTCAATGAGAACAATCAACTGATCAAGAGTTTGCCGATATTGTTGTAGCGATCGCACTAAAGCCTCTTGATTGTAACGTGCCATCATTAAACCCAATTCGGGATTACCGCCCCCAACACGGCTGGTATCCCGAAAACCCGAACTAGCTAACTGTTGTGCTAACTCTAATACTTTCGGATCGCTTTCTCCCATACAAGCTGCAATTAAACTACCACTTACCATTACTGGTAAATGTGAAATCCAAGCAACGGCGCGATCGTGATCTTCTGGACGACAATAAGAAATTTTTACACCGAGCGATCGCACAATTTCCTCTACAGTTTTAACAGCCTCTACAGGAGTTGTTTCTACTGGTGTTAGCACATAAGGTTTTCCAGCAAATAGCTGTGTTTGTGCCACTTCTAAACCACTTTCTGATTTACCTGCCATCGGATGCCCACCTACGAAGTTTTGCCATAGCGGGGCAATTGCTTCAACTACAGGCGCTTTGACAGAACCAGCATCCGTGATAATTGTCTCTGGGGTAAGATAAGGAATTAGTTGCTCTACTGTCGGTGCGATCATCGCAATTGGAGTACAAATAAAAACTACATCAGTCCCCGCCAAAATATTTAAATCAAGACTCGCACCATCCACTACACCAAGCTTAATTGCCTGCTGACAAGTTTCCTCTCTACGGCTGACTCCTAACACTTGGTGTCCTTGCGCCCTTAAATCCAAACCCAGTGAACCGCCAATTAACCCTAAACCTACAATTCCGATATTCATCACTTACAAAATACGAAAAATCCTATGCGGGAAAACCCACATAGGCAAGTTTAACTCAACAAATGTAGAGACGCGCCATCGCACGTTTTTACAAGCGATATGGCGCGTCCCTACAAAGGTTCTAGATAATGCACCTTTAATTTCTGAGGATGTCTATTAAGAAGCTTGGGAGTTGTTACCCATAATTCCAGCTTTGAAGTTTTTAACTTCTTCGGACAACTCTTGACGAGTAGAAGCTTGAAGTAAGTAGCGATAAACAAACCAACCAGTGTAGCCAATTCCCACTAATTCAAACGTTGGAGCTAGTAGGGGAATATCATTAATTGCAGAGAGAATAGCTAAGGTCAGTTTTAGAGATACAATACCTGCAAACAATAAACCCAGGCTAATGATAGCCCGCTTGTTGTCATCAAAAAATTGACCAAGATACTCAGGGAGTTCTGACAAAATTTGGGAAACTTGTTTTCCCCATTCGCGCCATTCATCTGTGCTTTGGTCAGCAGGAGGTAGTGCTGTAATAGCACCAGGAGCCGGAGTTACGTCTATCTTAGTAATCTGGTCTGAGGAAGTGGTTTCGGCAGATTGATACTGTTGTTCTGTAGTATTCATTTTCTTTTCAGTTTGTTAGTGGGATATGCTCTCGTTTACACGAGATGGATAAGTACAATTGCGGTGTCAATCACTCTTGCCCATCTTATCAAAGGCTTTCGTAAAGTTGATTGACACTAACAAATTTATGTTATGAATCTGTGATAACGTGGATAATTCCTGATAGCATCCTCCAAAAGCAAGAGTGAATTTAGCGCATCTTACGGAAAAATCCGTTAAATTAGGATTTTTTAGCTATTTTTACAAATAATTGCCGTTTTAACTACTGTTCTTCGTACTGCATCGCCTTTGTATAGTCTCCAACGGCATAACAAGCTACTTTAAGAGCGCTCAGTGCTTGCTGTTCCACCCTCTGATCCTGCATTACTCGTGCCAAAGCAATGCGCTGTTCATAATATTCAATCGCTTTAATATAATCATTTAAAGCTTCGTATGCCACGGCTAAATTCCCTAAAGCTTGTTCTTCGGCTCTATTATCACCCTGAGATTTGGCGATCGCTAATCGCTGCTCACTGTACTCAATTGCTTTAGCATACTGACCGAAAGCATGGCAAGCACTAGCCAAATTCCTCAGAATTTGTCCCTCAACACGATAGTCGCAAGTTTGTTTTGCGATCGCTAATCGCTGCTCATAATAATCAATCGCCTTAGCATAATCTCCCTGAGCATAGAAAGCATTGCCCAAATTTTTCAGAATTTGTCCTTCTGTATAGCGATCCCCTAGTTCTTGCACCACAGCTAAACTCTGCTGTTGATACTCAATTGCCTTAATATAATCCCCTAGAGCCTTATAAGCTAGTCCCAAATTGTTCAGTGCTGCCACCTGAGTTTTGCGGTCTTCTAGTTCCTGTCCCAAACTCAAGCTTTTTTGTTCATAATCAATCGCTTGCTCATAATCACCCAAATGGCGGTAAGCATTACCTAAATTCCCTAACGCCTGCCCCTGCAACCTTTTGTCTTCAATCTCTTCCGCAATCTTTAAACTTAGCTGTGAATACTCTATAGCTTGATTGAAGTTTCCTAACGCATAAAAACTTAATCCGATGCGACCAAGGGTTTTTCCCTCCCCTAGCCGATCTGATTGTTGTTTGTAGGCAGATAGTGCTTGTTGGAAAAACCCCAGTGCCGTTTGAAATTCCTGATTTTGATACTGTTGAATACCTTGCTCTAACAATTGCTCTGCTTCCCCAGAGTTATACTCTGGGGCTGTAGGTATTGCTTGATCTTCGGTGCGACGATTTGGCGCTGGAACCACAGTCGGGAAATCCTCCCCTGGCAGATAATTGTTGCTCACTTTACAGTGTAATAGCAGCAATTTATAGCTATGGCTATTCCAATAAATTGAGCTATATGCCTTCAATTGTAGGTGGAGATTTCTTCTAATTGCACATATTCCCCACAATATTAGGCACTTTTAATCTAGAAATAAAATAAATATTTTATCTTTGCCTAGCATTGAACAAAAAAGCTTAATATCCCACCCCAGTAATTTAGAGAAGTGCTATTATAGCAGTCAGCTATCAGCTTATGCTACGCCACGACGAAGAGCTAATACAGCTTTTTTCAAAGCCTTTTTTGCCCTGGGCTTCAACAATTCAAAATGTCCTAACCTATCTGGCTACAGTTATAATTAGCTTAATTTTAAAAAATATAAAACCACCCATAAAGTAGGGTGGTTTTGCTTCAATTACAAGTAAGTTGGCTTACTTATATTTAGAGTTGTGACTTATAAACTAAACAGAAAGCAAAACTTGTTCACTAGATTGATCGCTTACCGGATTTAATGTAGATCTACCGCAAAAAACTTCGCAAGAATTATTTGGACTTTCGATTAATTTAACTTTATATAATTCTGCACCCAATTCGCGGATAGGCTGTTCCAAAAGTTGACCGATATGAATAGCAATATTTTCAGCCGTAGGAACTACTTGTTCAAAATAGGGAATATCCTTATTTAGAAAAGTATGATCAAAAGGTTCAACTACATGATCTTCTACCACCTTTTGCAAAGCTACTAAATCCACAATCATGCCCGTGCGTGAGTCAACCTCACCTTTAACAGTTACTTCCAAATGGTAATTATGTCCATGACCATTAGGACGAGCGCATTTACCGTAAATTTGGCAGTTTTCTTCGTAACTGAGAGTAGGCAGCGCCAACCTATGAGCCGCGCTAAAGTGAGTACCGATGCTAAGATATGCTTCCATGTCATTTCCTAAATAGTCAGCCCAAAGTTCGGGATGTTCAAATAGCTGAATTTTTACTAGCGGCAAATGCGGTGCTAGCCGTTGCCAAATTACTTTAGCGATGTTTTCTGTAGTAGGTAAAGTTTCTTTAAACTCCTGCCAAACTTCATTAAGAAAAGAATAGTCAAGCTGGCTAGTTACTTCTTGTTTAATTACCTGTTTAACATCAGATAAATTTTGCACCATTCCATACTGATCAATCTCACCTTCCAGCGAAATGTACAGCACATAGTTATGTCCATGTCCGTGTGTTTGTGTACAAAGACCAAATCGCTGAACATTCTCGGCTTCAGTTAGCTCTGGCAACCAGTAGCGATGGCTAGCTGAAAACTGAGCGCGACGATTAATAATACATTTCATAAAAATTTATAAAAATTAACATATTTTTATAATATACTAACTTTTACGGTAATTTATACATATATTGGGATAAAAAATTAAGTTAAGAGCAAAATACGCACAAATGTTTATTGTTAATCAACAATTTACACCTAAGCAACAGCTTTCATCGCGTGTTGAGCTTCCCGACGCAGACCAGCAGCAATTCTAAACAATTCTTGCCCTGTGTGCAGGTAGTGGTCGTCGTAATTGAGAGTAAAAAAATTTAGTTCTTCAATTCCATCACCTAACTGGTTGAGACAATAGTAAAGGTGAGCGGCAACACCAGCTAGTGTAGCAGGATTAGGAAAAGAACGGAAAGCTACTTGAGCTTGGTTAAGGTAATGACGACAATCTGTTAAGTAATCTTGAAATTCTGCCATTAATTCGTCATCAAATGGATCAGCAGATAAAGCATCCAACTGTTCTCTTAGAGGAGTAAGAATGCAGCATACCCAACGGTTAACTGGCAGATAAACTTGCTTAATCCAAAGCTGTAGTTGCTCATCAGCATCTTGTCCTCTTTGGCGATAACGACGATAGTTGTTTTCGGCGTTAGCTGTTCGCTGTTGCCGCTTTCCCTGGAACGCCTGGTTTAATTGTTGATCGTAAGACTTACGACGCTGCGGGTCTCCCAAAACTTCATAAGCAACGTTAATTCTAACTATTTGCTCATGGTCGGCTGTTTCACTTTTGCTGTCTGGATGGAACAGCTTGACCAAACGCCGATAGGATTGTTTAATTTCCTCCGGCGTGGCTGTAGTGCTGACTTCTAGTGTTTCGTAGTGATTGGAAAGGTTCATTCCAATATGATAACTATCCCAAAACAGCTACTCGTTGCTCTGCGTCTTGGAAAAGTGGAGTACTGAGATAACGTTCCCCAAAGCTAGGCTGAACCATCACAATTAAACGACCCTGATTTTCAGGACGTTTAGCTACTTGAATAGCAGCATACAGCGCAGCACCAGAAGAAATACCAGAAAGTATTCCTTCTTCACGAGCAAGCCGCCGTCCATAAGCTATAGAGTCTTCATCAGTAACGCTAATCACTTCGTCAATTAAGTTGACTTTCAGGACTTGGGGAATAAAACCAGCACCAATACCCTGAATTTTGTGTGCGCCTGGACTACCGCCGGATAGCACAGGGCTATTTTTAGGTTCGACAGCAATCACTTTAAAATCTGGTTTGCGTGGCTTAATCACTTCCGCCACGCCAGTAATCGTACCGCCAGTACCCACTCCGGCGACGAGAAAATCTACTTGACCTTCAGTATCCTCCCAAATTTCCTCGGCTGTTGTCTCCCGATGAACTTGGGGGTTAGCAGGGTTGCGAAATTGCTGCAACATATAAGCATGAGGGGTCTTATCAACAATCTCTTGCGCTCTGCGAATACAGCCACTCATTCCTTCAACGCCTGGGGTTAGTTCCAGTTCTGCACCATAAGCTCGTAACATCGCCCGACGTTCCATGCTCATAGTTTCTGGCATAGTTAAAATTAGTCGGTAGCCCTTCGCCGCCGCCGTCATTGCTAAAGCAATGCCAGTGTTTCCAGATGTGGGTTCCACTAGCACGGTTTTTCCTGGAGTAATTAACCCTTCTTGTTCTGCCGCATTAATCATGCTCACGCCGATGCGGTCTTTGACAGAGGCGGCTGGGTTCATTCCCTCTAATTTCACCACAATCCGCGCTAAACAGCCTTCAGATTGGGGGATGCGGTTTAACTGAACTAAAGGGGTGCGACCGACTAATTCTGTAATATTTTGGGCAATTCGCATAAATTTCAGTAATTATTAGTTGTTGTCAATTCAGATGTAATACATTATGTCTAGTTGTCGCCTTGCATCTCGCTTTTCACACAAATCTTGCAACGTATAACTGTGTAAGACTTGATAAGCTGTTTCATTTACTTCTTTCCAAATTTCCTCAATCACTGCACTTTCTACACTTTTATGAATAGTTTCATTAGTAGATTGGGCATCTGAGCCTTCCAAGCAGTTGACTAAATCTAGAAGCGTAATTTTCCAAGGTTCCCGCCCTAGCAGATAACCTCCCTTTGCTCCTCGTTGACTTTTCACCAAACCGCCCCGCCTTAAAGTGGCTAGCAGTTGTTCCAAATAGCGATCGGGGATATGTTGAGTAGCCGCAATCTGCCTAATTTGCAGAGGCTCGGCTGCGTTATACTGACCAGCTAATTCTAACAGGGCAAGCAGCGCGTATTCTGTCTTACAAGAAAGTTCCACAGGAAATACTAATCACCAGATCTTCTTCAGTATACTCCGGTTCTCCATCGGTGTTTGTTGCTTTTACTTACGGATAATAAAAACAGTCCCCTGATTTGGGACTGTTTTTAGGTTAAGTTATTTAATTGACTCAGACGCGACCTTTTCTAACTAGAAAGTCATAGTCGTTCTGAGAGTGCCGATAACAGAATCTGAATTGGCCTCGTTTTGACCAGGATTGGTTATGTAGATCACACCTGGAGTAAATGAGATGTTATCAGTTAGTTGGTACTTGTAAAAACCCTCAATGTGATAAGCGGTGTCATTAGGCCCAAAATTGCGTCCATTGCCATTAACTCTTACCCCCCTTAAAGTCGGTTCTACACCTGCAAAGATGCCTAAAACATTTCCTTCTTTACCAAAGTTAGGTAAAGCTATACCAGCACCGTAGTACCAAATGTCTGCATCTCCTGCATCAAGAACTCTGGCACTTGTTTTGCCAACAAAGCCACTTAGTGAGAAGTTGTTGCTTGGTCTCAGAGCAGCAGATAAACCGTAAGAGTTACTTACAACTGGCCCGCCTCCGTTAAGAACAACAGAGGGTCTATTAGCAAAATCATTACCTACTACAGGTGTCCGATTAAGCCCTTGTTGACCAGAAGTGCGGCCCATATCAAAGATATAGTCTGCTGCCTCACCTGCGTTTTGATGGTAGCCGTGTACGTAGGTCAAAGCCAAGGCGGCACGGTCACTGACGTTAAAATTCAGTTGTCCTAAAGCCGCATAGCTGCCTTTAAGGAAACCATTAGCATTCGAGTCGTTACCATTGTCTGCCAAATAACCCAGGGTTAACCCAGTTGGTCTTAACAGACCGCCACCTCGACCAAGACCTAGGGTAATTGCACCACCAGCACCACCACCAATCCGATAAATGGGGTTGTGTTGAGCAAATGTAGAAAGTGCGCCATTACCGCCGTCAAAATCTTCAAAGTAGGGGTTGTTGGTAGCTGCGTAATCGCTATGTGTACCCCCTTGAGCCGTCAGGTAAACTTTCGAGCCACCAAATGGGAAGTAATAGCCTAACCAATCTAACTTGACGCTGTTGGTGTTATCTGGGGCAATATTAAAGGTTTGTTTGCCCTCAAAAGTTTGAACTGAGGTATTATTATCAGGATTGATGTAGTTAAAAGCTGCAAGATTACCAGCAGCCAAACGGGTATGTAATGTATCTCTACCTGTGAAGCTGGTGCGTAAGTCTAAACGTACCCGATCTCCGAAAACCGTTTCATTGGCATACTCGTCGAAAGTATCAGTCGCCGCTAGAATAACTTCACCAGCTAGCTTGGTTGTGGTAGAAAACTGACGCTGTTCTAAGAAAGCAGTACGACCTTCTAGATTATCAACCCGTGTACCGATAGTTGCTAGTTCTGTGCGAAACTCTTCAGTCAGGCGTTGCAGTGCTTGTAAGTCGCTTTGGGAAACACCACCAGTAGAACCTGTTGGCGTTCTGGCAATTAAAGCTTCAATTTGTCTTAGACAGGCGTTCAAACCAGCAGCAAATTCATAACGTGATAGCGCCCGATTACCACGATATGTGCCATCAGGATACCCTTGCAAACACCCGTAGGTCTGCACAACTCTGGATAAAGCTTCATAAGCCCAGTCAGAAGGCTGTACATCTCGGAACTGAGAAACGTTGGTAACTTGCCCTGCTTCAGTGTTACCACTACCTTCTTTACCGTAACGCTCAATTTGATTTAATAAATTGCTGTCAGCAGGGCTGGTTGCTGTACCATTCCCTGGGGCTGCTTGGGCTATTGAGGTTTCTACATTCAGTTTGCTAGGTACTTCAGTTGCTACTGCTGAAGTAGGTTCGCTAATTTTAAGAGCAACTTGTTGAGTTGTATTTAAGCTAGCAGCAGTTGGCTCCTGAAGTGCTTGTGCACTTGTTGATGCTGTTGTTGGCTTGGTTGCAGCAACTTCAGCATTAACAGCGACTGTTTGCGCTTGGTTAATATCCTTAACGCCTTGAGTTTCGATCGCTACAGCACCACGAGATGACATCAACGCGGCACTCAAAATCGCTGGGCTAATTAACAGAGATTTCCACAGAATTTTAGACATCTTCCCTCTTTTCCTCACACCTAAATTAGAAAGAAATGACATCTTGATTGTCAGTTTTGAACTCCCAATCCCTAAATTAGATTGGTGGCTCGGTTTGATAACTTATCTTAACATATGAGTTACTTCACTATGCAAGATAGGATTTTCCCAAAAAACTTTCACCGTCTATGTTTACGGTAAAAATGTCTCTCATGCACTATGTGCTGATTTGGAATGATCGTTTAGAGTTCCATTGCTGTAGAGCATTTAGAGATATTCAGATCATTCAGTATAAGAAAACAATTTTCCGGTTAAATTTTAAAAGCTTATCTAAACCTTCCTTGAACTCGTTATGGTATTAGCGTCTATACGACGCCATATCTACTTTCTAAATGAATGTTATAACTTTTTAAATATAGGTTGTCCTCATCCTTTGAGCATAAATTAACAACAGTTTTTTGAGATATGCCCGTAAAGCCTCTATTCTTTTAGCTAGTTGCAGTTTTTTTAAGGCTGATTGTGAGCGATCGCTAATCAGTTTATAACTTACAGATATTTGACCCGATCAAATATTTAAGCTTTGGGGATTGGTGAGGAGTGAATCTTCCCAAAAAGCTATCCGCCCCCTGTTGCAAGAATCTCGTAAATTAGATTCTTTTCAACTGAGGGCGGTGTAGTGGGTCTTGCGATTGGAACCAGGCTGCCGGGAAAACTCCGAGCCAGCCTCACCGTATCAACTACTAACCTATAAATAGGTTAAAGCTAACTGCTAGAGAATAGCCCCGGCGCACAGCCGGCTAACTCCAATCGTGAGACCCTTGCATATACTACTATCTTGCATGGGCATCACCTCCTTGTTGCCTAAGCGGTCTTTTGTCTATACAAAGATGTGATTTTTTTCACATATACATACAATAGCACAAAAAAAAATAATGGATGGCTATTTTGAGCTTTGCCAGAATTAAATTTATTTTTTTTTCAGATTAAAATTTATACCATTTAGTATGAATGCTTGACTACATACTCTTCACTATGTAGGTCGTCGTACGTCTCTACATCAAAGATGTGTCGCCGTGATTTTTTTTTCATAATTGGTGTTACCCAACTAGCCAATCTTCCAGATCAAGGCAGAAAAATACCCCTGCCATTGGTAGGGGTATAGTAGCAATCTAAGTATTTAGCCTGTACTCAAATAGCTAAATTTTACAGAGCGTTACCACGAGGAAGAACTTCTTCAGGGAAGACAAAAGTCTCGTGAGGTTGGTCAGCAGGAGCCATCCAAGCACGGATACCCTCATTGAGCAGAATATTCTTGGTGTAGAAAGTTT